>Ga0208644_1004719_pt1 | contig 10199 bp, 3 predicted proteins | sample VirMetDEL_Nov_18_FD_184517 | JGI IMG/M metagenome (GOLD analysis project Ga0208644, IMG submission 184517) | Aqueous microbial communities from the Delaware River and Bay under freshwater to marine salinity gradient to study organic matter... | ecosystem: Environmental > Aquatic > Marine >...
AGGATGGGGTAATGCAGAACAAAAAGAAAAAGCAGTACTAGACTTAATATCTAATATAAATGTTAAAAAACAAGGAGTTCTTGGTATAACAACAAATGAAGACGGTTCAGAGCTAAATATAATATTTGATAACCCTAAATTTAATCAGACAATAGATTTAGATAAAAATTACACTCCTGAAGAGTGGGCAGGTCTTGGCTCTGTTCTTCACGGAATGGCTGATAAAAATGAAGCTGTTGCTGCCGGGGGAGGTTGGGAAAAAGGTCAGACTTATCAGTTTGAAACACAACCTGTTCAAGGACCTATGGCATCAGGATATAGTGGACCTCAAAGATTATTTATTGGTGTAAAAGCTACTAGACAAGGTGCTGAACCCGTTGAAGATATCGATGTTACGTTTAGAGAAGTATTAGACGAACAATTTGAAGGCGTAGATGCTGAGAGTTTAGTTTATGTGTTGAGGAGCTATAATTTAAGTGCAGAAAACATAGGGAAAAGTAAAATTAAAATAGATGGTGCAACATATGACTTGTCAGATTCTCGTGCTATGGACTCTTTAAAAAATGCAATAGTTAATTCAGCAGATGAAGATACTAAAGAAAGAGCCGCAAAGGGTGTTCTTAAATTTAGTCCATCAAAAACAGGAGGTGTTGATTACACTACAAAATAAAACAATATGGATATAGAAGTATTAAACGACCTTTATAGTAGAGCTAGAAATTTAGGTTATTCTAAAAGTAGAGAATCTTTTAGAGTATTAGTATCTGAAGATGCAGATGTTTTTAATGATAACTACGAGTACATTAAATCTCAAGGATACACAAAAGGTCAAGACTCATTTAGAGAGTTGTTGGGTATTGATGTAAAAAAAAAAGATATTTCAAAGCCTGTTGGGGATGGGAAGGTCATTACGGATTCTACTACAGAGCAAGTTCAGGCACAGGATATTTTATCGGCATTACAGCCCGGAAAGCCTGAAGATACCCCTATACCATTAAGACCTGAAGAAGAGGTTGCTATTGAAGAAGCTCCAATGCAACCAATAGGGTTTGACCCTAAAACAGGAGTTCCGTTGTCCGGACCTGTAGATACTCAATTTGAATTTGATGAAACTCAAGAAGTCCCTATTAAGGAAAAAGAGTTTGAGTATGTAGATGATGAAATAAAAGAGCAAATAAAGAAAAGATTAATAAAGACTCCCGGGCTAGAGTCGTTTAAAGACCAAGATGTTGAGGTATTAGAATCTAAGTTTCCTAATTTATATTACGAAGCTCTTGATGTAGTGACATCAGAATCTAAAGCCATAGAGGCTTATGAAGATTTATCTGATGATATAAAAAAACAAATAGAACCTGCTGTAGTAAAGCAAGGAGATAAAGTTGTAGAAATTGATTTTTCTGTACTTAGCAAAAATAATATAGAGTCTTTAATTAAAGAAGCAAAAAACCAAGAATTAGTAAAAGACATACTTGAAAATTATATATCTGAAGAAAAAATAGCATATAAAGCAGCAGGTATAAAAGGCAATGAATTAATAGAAGAAATAAAAGATATAGACAAGCAAATTGAATATGTAAAATCAAGAGGTTTTGGTTTAGAAGAGATAGATAAACTAATAGTAGAATCTAATAAAAAGAAAGCTCAATATCAGGGTCTATATAACTACTCAGCAGAACAATCTGTGCTATTAAACTCTGCTGAAATAGCAAAGCAAAATGTTGAAATGAATCCTTTAAAATCAGGAGCAGCAAGTGCATTAGAAACTGTTTTAACTTTAGGGGTTCAATCATTACCTGTAATGGGTTCTACCTTATTAAATGTAGGTGTAACAGCAGGATTGCCTGTAGCTGCTCAATCTTCCGTAAGAGTATTTTCTAGCGAAAAGGAAAAAGAATGGATGGAATGGAGCTTAGAAAAAAAGAAAGAAATAGAAGAATTCATACCAACTGATTTTGACGACACCAAAGCAAATTTTGTTGGTAATGTTGTAGGGCAAATTGGTTTTGTTGTAGGTTCATCCGTTCTTGGAGGAACACCACTTGCTATTGCAGCGGGTTACACAATGTCTGCCGGTGAGATGTATGAAGAGGCTGTAAACAATGGATTGAGTCACGATGATGCTATGAATCTTTCTATAGCTTATGGTACTATATCTGCTCCATTAGAGATTTTAGGTGCTAGAAAAGGTATAGAAGCATTAGCAGGAAAAAATCTTAGAAAAAAAGTAATTGACGAAATACTAAAAAAAGGTGCTAAAGGATTTACAAAAGAAGTTGCAGAAGAAGCTGTTAAAGTATCGCTAACACCTGTACTGAAAGCTACAGCATTTGAAGCAGGAGAAGAGGGTCTTCAAGAGGGTGCTCAATATTTAATAAGCAAAGGTTTGGCTGAAACTTACAATGCCTTGAAAGATGAAGATAAAGATGAGTTTATAAAAACAAAATTAATGTCTTTTGATTTTGCGAAAGAACTTGTAACAAACGTAGTGCTAGGTGCTGCCGGTGGTGCAATAGGTGGTGCTTCGTTAAACTTACTAGGAGGAAATGTTTTTGTAGGAAGTAATTACAAAGCTATGGAAGATATGTTCTTAGATTCCAAGCAAATGGCTAAGGTTAATGACCAACTAACTGCATATAGAAAAAACGGAACAATAAAGACAGATGAAGAATTACAGGCTGCTAAGGAGCAAGTTGGTATTGTTCAGTCGGCAGCAGCAGAAGTTTTTAATGCCACAAAAACTAGACCCGATAAAGTAGGTTCTGCTCAGCAAAAAAGATTGTTTGAGTTAACGGCAGAGAGACTTTCAATACAAAAAGAGATTGAGGGAGTTAGTACACCTTCATTAGTTGCTGATAGAAAACAAAGAATAGAAGAGTTAGACCAAGAGATATCTGACGTTATAACAGGCAAGATAACAACAGAAGAAATACTAGACAGAGATAAGGTTAAGACTGAAGTTACTGAAGAGGTTGTACCTGAAGAAGAAATACAATTTAGCACAGCATTTAATCAACAAGATGCTACAGCAGAGATAACTGTTGGAAAAGAAAAAAATCAATGGGGAGATGCAGGCTTTTTTAGAGAAAAAATAGAAAATGCCGGTGACATATTGAGAGAGTTATCTAGTAGAGGTAAAAACCCTGACCCCGAATATATTCTAGAAAAAATAACAAAACTTAAGGATTGGGTGTCAAAAAACAAAGAAGGCTTTGAAAAAATACCTGAAGATATAAAAAGTTTAGAAGATTTTAGTAAGTCAAATCTAAAATCTACAGATGCCATAGATAGTTGGGATTATGCAAATAAATTTTATAATGATATACTTACAAAAACTATAAACGAATATAAAGCTATAGACACTTATACTGAAGAGCAAAAAATAGCAAGAGACTTAGTTGTTGATTTACTAAGTAACAATATAGGAGAACTTGAATCTAAAATATCTACAATAGAAAATATTGCAAATAAAATAAAAGAAAAGGGAGAGCTAACAATTGTAAAAAACATATCTAAGGGATTAAAGAAAGAAGTTGCACCTATAGCTAAAGAAAACAAAAGAGTTGATGAGATTTTTGCTGAAGAAGACTTTGATGTTTCAGAAAAATTATCAGACAACTTGGCTAGAAATAAATCTCCCGAGTTTCAGATAGGAGAAAAAGAAAATAAAGTAATAAATTTAGCAACAAAAGCTGCTAAAGCAATACAAAGAGTAGCACCTAATGTTAGGGTTGTTCTTCACGATACGACAGAAGAGTATAGCGAGTTTGGTAGAAAAGGCACTAAAGGTTCATATAATCCTCAAACAAAAATTATACATATTGATTTATCTGAAGCAACTAATACTACAGTAGCTCACGAAACATTCCATAGTATTTTATTTAATACCATAGGTACAGAGAAAGACATAGAAGCTGCCACAAATGATATGTATGAATCTGTAAAGAGAGCTTTAGCAACTAGTCCTATAATGAAGAGAAAAATAAGAAAGTTCTCTGAAAAATATGGAGATGATTTAAAAAGCGAAGAAGCATTATCAGAGCTATTTGGTATGTTGTCAACTGACTACAAACAACTAAGTGCACCTGTTAAAGTTAAGATTAAGCAGTTTATAAATAAAGTTGCTACTAAGTTTGGTTTAGGTGATATAATTCAATTATCAGAACAAGACATATCAGACCTTGAAACAATTGATTTATTGAACACAATGTCAGCTCGAGTTAAAGAAGGGAAAACTATTCTTAAGAAGGAAGCTAAACCACTTACTGATAAAAAAGTTAAAGATAAAAAACCTGACACAAGTAATGAAAACCCTGCCATTAGGGAACAAAAGGGATTAATTAACATTACAGAAAAAGATGTAATAAAGTTTAAGAAAGCAGACATTACAGAAAAAAGAACTATACAGGCTATAAATCAAATTGGTTTATCGCAAGTTAAGTTTAAGAGAGAAGAGATTCTTAAAAAAATATCTGAAGAGTTTGAAAAACTAATGAAGAACTCTGATGATTATTTAATTAGTGTAGACGGACCTGCAATAACAGCATCCATTCAGAATGAAATAGATAATGCTGCTGAGCAGGGATATTCATTAGAATATTTAGAAAATTTAAAAGGAGCATTAGAAGAAGGTTCTCCTCAAAGAAAACAATATTTTGATACTTTTGTAAATACTCAGCGTTCTTCAATAGAACAATGGAAGAATTATTTATCACAATCAGATTATGACCCTGCTTTTAAATATTTAATTCTTGATGCTGTACTTACTAATAACTATGATTATAAGCTAAATAAATATCAGAAAAGAACTAAATCAACAATAAGAGGTTTCACTCCATTTGATGCAGGAAGTCTAGCTGAGGTTTATGCTAGCGATAGCAAAGAGCTACTAAAAGATTATGTTATATCTCAAGTTAATAATGCAAAAAACATTGCAGAAAAACAACTAATGGTAACAACAAATGAAGGTAAGTGGCTTAAGTTTGAAGGTGGACCAAATGCAAATAATATAGCAGCAAGTGCAAACGCATTATCTCAATTAGTTCAAGACACATATTGGTGTACAAAAACAAATGCTAAAAGCCAATTAGAGGGAGGGGATTTCTATGTGTATGTTACTGATGATGCAGGTGGTAATCCAATCCCTAGGATAGCTGTTAGAATGGAGGGAGATAGAGTAGGTGAAGTAAGGGGAAATGCATCTGCTGCTCAAGACCTAGAAGCAGATATGTTACCTGTCGCTGAAAAGTTTTTAGTTGACAATATACCTAATGATAGCGGCAAAAAATGGCTAGAATCTATAAATTACAATAAAAAAGTAAAAAACTTTACTGAAAAAATAAATAAACAAAATATGAAAAAAGATTTTGTTTATGAGTACGTTGAAATCTTAGCAGAAGAAAAAAGATTTAGAGTAGCCTATGACGAGAATGGTCTAGTTTCATTAATGAAACAAGATTTTGAAGACGTTATATTTGAATCAGATTTATTTAAAAACAAAGAAGTTGTTTTTGATGAAGAAGAAATGAATGAAAATACCGAAATTCTTTTTGGAGGTTTTTATGGTACAGTTAAAATACCTAATTCATTAAAAATAATAGGAGGTCGTTTTAGCACAGGTTCAGCTTCAGAAATTCAAAGTTTAAAAAATATAACTACGATAATACGAGATGCTAATTTAACAAACATATTAGATATAGGAAATTTAGAAACCATTAGTGGAGATTTACAGTTGAGGGGTTCAAGAATAACAAGTCTAGGTAAGTTAAAAACTGTGCAAGGTGATATTGATTTAGTAGGCTCAAAATTAACAAGTTTAGGGAACTTAGAATCTGTGGGTGGTAGTATTATAATGTACAATTCACAAGTAAAAGACTTAGGTAAGTTAAAATCTGTGGGAGATACTATTGAGTTGGCAGATTCACAAGTAACAAGTTTAGGGAACTTAAAAACTGTAGGTCGTAATGTTTCTTTATCGGGCTCAAAATTAACAAGTTTAGGGAACTTAGAATCTGTGGGTGGTAGTATTGATTTAACAGGTTTACAAGTAACAGATTTAGGGAACTTAAAATCTGTGGGAGATACCATTTTGTTAGACAATTCACAAATAAAAAGTCTAGGAAACTTAGAATCTGTGGGGGGTAATCTTAATTTAGATGGATTATACAATTTAATGGATTTAGGTAAATTAAAGTCTGTAGGTAGTATTTCGTTTTTACTTAAAACACAAATAACTAGTCTAGGAAAATTAGAATCTATTAATTATGGAGATTTACAATTAAATGGAACAGAATTAACAAGTTTAGGTAATTTAAAGTTTATTGGCGGTAGTCTTAAGGCAGGAGAATCAAAATTAAAAAGTTTAGGAAACTTAGAAACCGTTAATGGGGGTTTAAGTTTACAAAACTCACAAGTAACAGACTTAGGGAAGTTAAAGTCTGTTGGTAGGGATTTAAATTTACGAGGCTCACAAGTAACAAGTCTAGGTAACTTAGAAAGTGTGGGTCGTTCTATTGGTTTAGGAAACTCAAAAGTAACAGACTTAGGTAAGTTAAAAACTGTGGGGAGTGATGTTTATTTACGAGACTCACAAGTAAAAGACTTAGGGGATTTAGAATTTGTTGGAGGTAGGATTGTAGGAAATATTGAGCTAGCAAAACAATTCAAAGACTCACAACAACAACCTGCTATTCGTGAGCAGAAAGCTGATGTATCTAAAATAAAAGAAGCTAGAAGTAAGTTATCTAAAGCTAAGAAAAACTTAAAGAGAAAGCTAGGTGCAGCAGTTGATGCAGGACCTTTACTTAATAGATTATTAGCGGTAAACCCAACTATAGTTCCTGAATCTGTTTATGATAAATATCTAGAAATATTAGATATGCTTTCTGAAAATGCCGAAGAACTTAAGTTAGATAAAGCACAGGAGGTTTCTACTAAGACAGAAGAAATACTAAATAAAATAGAAGACGAATCTGCAAAAGAACCTGAAAAAGAAAAAGGTAAGAAGAAAGAATATAAGCGAGAAAAGAACAAATTAATTAAAGATATTAAAAAAGCTGCATCTGTTAGAAACCCTAAATTCGCATTGAATGAGGAATCTGTATTTGCAAAGTATCTTAAAAAACTAGCAAAGAGTAAAGCAGTAGAGGAACTATCTATCAATGAGCTGAAAACCTTATCAAGGGTTTTAGATAATATAAACAATGGTTGGTTGTCTCATACAGCTTGGAGGTATGCAACAAAGCTACAAGGTATAACTAATAGTAACGTAGCTACAGATGCAATAGCTAAAGCTAAGTTAGGTTTCGTCACAAATGCTTATAATAACTTTAAAAGGTTTATAAGATTTACTGAAAAAGGAACTGTACAAAAAGCGTTAGAATCTATACCTAAATATTATATAGACCAAGCATTAAGCGTAGGACAGTCTACAGATATATTTGATTCTGTGTTAAGAGGTATAGCTGAAGCAGAACAAATTTATAATTTTGATTTAAGAGCTATAAACAAAAGAATAACTGCTGTAGAAAATGCAGTTTTAAAGTCATTATTATATGATGGAAATAAAGCAATAGAATCATCTGTTAAGCAAATGATTTACTTGCTAAACTTAGAGTATAAATCAAACGAAGGTAACACTCAAGTTAATCCTGTCATTGACTTTATTAATGAAACCATTGCTAATAAAAAAACTGACAAAGTAGAAAAGGAAAGGCTTAATAAAATTAAGAAAGAATATTTTGATGGGAAAAAACTAAAAGAGAAAAAGTTATATGACTCGTTTAACAAAGCAGAAAAAGAATCTATAAAAGAAATTCAAAAAATAAATGCAGAGTTAGGCAGTAAAGCTTTATATACGGCAGGAGTTGTAAGAGGTGACAGAATAGACCTTCTTAATAACTATGTTCATCACGTTGTTATTGATGAAAAGTTTGATGGTTCTGAAGTTAAGAATGTAGAAAGTCAAATAAAAGATTTCGTTGACAGTAGAAAGCCTACAACAAAAGCAAAGTCATTGATACAAAGAACAGGTAAGGTTACTCCTTTAAACTTTGATATATATAACTCAGCATCAAGAGGTGCTAAGTATACTCTAATGGATTTCTATTTAACTGAGCCTATAACTACAGTTAGAGAGACATTAAAAAGAACAGAAGAGAAGCTAAAAGAGAAAGGTATATACGATGAGAAGTCAGATATATTTGAAGGTATCGAAGCATTATTAGAACAAGATATAGAGACAACTCTTACTAATAACATTGCATCTTCAGCTTTAATAGAGAGAGTTGTTGGTGAGATTTCAAAAGTTGCATATCAAAGAATATTATTAAATACAAAAAGATTAGCACAGGAATTAATAGGTAATATGTCCTACATAGTTCTGAAAGGTAGAAAGGCATTCAAAGAAGGTATAAAATACTTTGATGTTATGTCATCTGAAACAGGTCCTGAAGTTATGAGGGTCGTTGGTTCTTTACAATTAAATAGAACATATCAAGATGCTGATATAAATAGTAGGTTTGTTGAGAAATATAACAATGAGCTTTCAGGGATAAGAGGCAAAAAAAGTAGAAGTAAAGTTGTAAACACGGCTGCTAAAATTCATACAGCCACTACAAAAAAACTAAAAAACTTTAACGATAAAACTGCAAGTGTTTTAATGTCAGCACCTGACCAAATAATGAACAGACCATTATGGTTCGGTACATTTGCACTTGAATTTAAAAAAGAATCAGGAGTCGATGTTGATTTTGAAAGAATAGCAGGTAAGAGTGAGGCATATTTAGAAAAGCACGCTGAGGCAATAGAAAAAGCCAAGAAGAAAGCAGACGATGTAAGTATCGAAGCTGCTGCATCAGAAGGATTATTTACCGGTATATCTAAAGGTAAGGATTGGAAGACAGAAAAAAATGCGTTAAAAGGTAGTGCTAAGTTCTTATTCTACAACTTCAATAACTTTATGAATAAGTTCCTTGTATATGAATATACATCATTTGCAAAGGGGTGGAGAGCTTTAATGAATAATGGAACGCTAAGTCAGGCGGAAGGTGGTTTTCTGATGGCAGCAGTAACATCTAGGATGTATATGTATTCTTTATTAGCAAACACAGGTATGACAGGTTTGATTGGATTACTTGCAAACTTACTTGGGATAACAGATGAGCCTGAAGAAGATGATGAAGACATAAGATACGGTGCAGCTAGAGCAGGAGTACAAACACTTGTTAACTTAAGCCAAAGAAACTTTGGTAATGCAACTAGAAGTCTTTTAAATTGGGGTGTAGAATATGCCAATGAAAATTATCTTGATGCTTTAAGAGAGGGTGATTACAATCAATACAAGAATAGTATTGTATATAATGTTAAGCCTTATAGAGATAATTGGATAGTACCATTTGCAGGACCATTTTCTCCTGTAATAAAAACAGCAACACTTGCTTCTGATGCATACTTTCCTGACTATGAGGTAACACGAAAAGATGCCATAGAAAGAAGAAACAAAGAGAAATACCTTAGAGTACCTCTTGAAATATTAGCTGCTACAGGATACTTACCTATGTCAAATGAAATTATAAAGGAAGTAAATGCAGATATTTATAAAGACCTAATCAGAGGCAAAAAAGGTGGGGTTAATTCGTCAATGTTTGAAAAGAATTTATTTAACAAGTCATTATTTAAAAAATAATATGCCATTTAAAAGCGAAGCACAGAGACGATATATGTATAAGAATCTCCCTGAGATTGCAAAAAGATGGGAAAAAGAATACGGCTCAAAGGATTTACCTGCTAGGGTAAAGCCAAAGAAGATGAAGAATATCTTTAAACCTAAGAAAGTTACAAGATTAACTTCAAGACGAACAAAGCTATAGCTGTATTAATTAGTATCGCTATAGCGAACTCTTCGTAGTTTGGTCCTTTACTCATATGTTGTGGTCTAATCTTATAAAAATTGGTGAACTCTCTCCTACATACGCACCGTGTATGTTGAAGTAAAAATAATCTATAGCATCCTCATACTCCATATCTTGTGCAATAATGTCTATACACTTATCTATATCATAAGCTGCTACTAGATTGCCTCTGAAGTCACAATAACCCATTAGAGCAGCTCCAAACCCTGTAACAATCATTGCATCTGAATCTCTGAGCACCTCTAATGTTCTTAATTTATCGTTATATGTTGCCATTTTTTAACTCTTTTT
>Ga0208644_1004720_pt1 | contig 10198 bp, 8 predicted proteins | sample VirMetDEL_Nov_18_FD_184517 | JGI IMG/M metagenome (GOLD analysis project Ga0208644, IMG submission 184517) | Aqueous microbial communities from the Delaware River and Bay under freshwater to marine salinity gradient to study organic matter... | ecosystem: Environmental > Aquatic > Marine >...
TCTTTATGCTTCCAATAGGCCCCCATTGGCAAGCTTTGGTGGGGTGTTTGATAGCAGTTTCAGTTGTTCTTCTTAGGGCTGTTACTAATCAACCTTTGTCTAATAAGTAAATGAACCTGTTAAACCTGATTCAAGGCATCTTTCAGCCAGCAGCAGAACTTATTGACCAAGTACACACAAGTCAAGAAGAAAAGCTACAACACAAAGAGCGTCTTTTGCTTACTCAGGCTACAGTCATTGATCAGGTTCTTAAATACGAAAAGGATTCATTTGAAGCAAGAGCAAAGATTATCGAGGCAGAAGCTAAGTCTGAACACTGGCTAACTGCAGTATGGAGACCTATCACAATGCTGACATTCTTGGCACTGTGTGTTGGTGATAGCCTGGGGCTTCTTAGCACCCCTCTTAGGGATGAGGCGTGGACTTTGCTTCAACTAGGTCTTGGTGGTTATGTGGTAGGCAGAAGTGCTGAAAAGATCACTAAATCAGTGTTAGGTCAATCAAAAGATGGTTAATACTACTACTGGAATGTTCACTGTAGGGCCCCTAGAAGCCTCTATGGGCGTTTCTAATAGCATAGCAGTACCTACCCAAAGGGTAGCGCCTCCTGTGGCCCCTATAGCGCCCCCAATGCTAGGCAACACTGACTACACCATTAGACAGACTCCAGCATCAGCCCTAAGCATGCTTGGTGGTTTGCCTGTATCAGTCCCTGCTGAAGTTGCAGCTTATCTTTCTAGCCAACCACAGATTGTTTCTCCTTTTGAAGGAATGCCTTCATTGGTAGGTGCTCAAGATATCTTTGGTGGCAGGTCTTATGTAACTCATAGTACAGCAGGCCCTGAAAAGCGCCGTGTTGGGCTTATGGAGATGAAGCAGCTTGCTCAGACTCCAGGATTTGATACTACAGTACGTCCTGAGTTCTTAGGTGAAACTTATCTCCCATTTAGGCCAGAAGGTACCGATCCTAATGTTGTAAATGATACTAAGCTTTGGCACCAGTATTACACTGACAATAAAGACTATCGTAAGTATCTGTCTGCAGATGAACAGACAGAACTTGCTTGGCTTGATTATAGGACTGGAATTACTGACAAGAATCAGTTTACCTCAGCAGTTAACCAAGTAAGAGAAAACTTTAATCTTCCTCAGAAAGTAGCTTTTGAAGACTTTGAAGCACACTTCTCGATTGGCACCAAGAGGAAGAAGTATTCAGACAATCCTTATCAGGATCTTCAAGACTACGGTCCAGCGATTGGTGGTTATTGGAACCCTGAGAATGACCCTAGTGAAACACAGCAAGTATTATCTAACCCGTTTGTTCAGACAGCTATTACAGCCATTGGTAATGCCCTTGGTGGTCCCTTAGGGGCTGCTATTGCCTCTACAGCAACCACTAGGGCTACTGGAGCTGACTGGGGTGATGCTCTTACTGCAGGGGCTGTAAGCGGTACTCTTGCTGGAATAGGTGCACTTCAGGAAGCTTCTCAAGCAGCTCAGATGGCTTCTCAAGCAGCTACAGGCGGTGCTACTTCTAGTGGCCTTAGTCTTTTAGGATTAAATCCTCAATTAACAAATGCTTTGGTTAAAGGTGCTGGTGCTCTTGCCAAAGGTGGTGATATCAAAGATGCATTGATATCTGCTGGTCTTGGCTATGCAGGCGCTCCTGGTGGCGGGATGCTAAGCAAAACACTAGGAGACCTTGGGCTTGATGTAGGTCAGGGGGTTATTTCAAAGGCTGTAGAGGGCCTTAGCTTGGCAGATGTTGCCAAGTTTGGTTATAAGTCTACAGAAGACTTTGGATCAGCTCTTGGTGGTTTGATCGAAAACATGGATCTTGGCACCCTAGAGCAAACAGGACTTCTTAGTGTTCTTCCTCAAGGGATTCAAGATGCTGTTAGAAAAGTAGAAGTATCTGATCTTCTTGCTTCAGGTGTTGGTGGGATTGATTCAGGTCTTGCTTTTAACATCTTGAATGACATCAACATGCCCTATGATCTAAAAGTTGGTATGTTGACTGGTCAGGTTGAAATACCACAATGGATGAAAGATGCTTATGAAGCTGTTGAAGGGGTTGTACAACCTGCAGCACAACAAGTTGAAAGAGTTGCAAGTAAAGGGTATGAAGCTGTAGAACAAGCTATTCAAGACGCTGTGAGTGTGGTGACTCCTTCGCCTCCTGGTGGGTCTATGTTTAACATTCCAAATATAGATTTTTTTGGTTCTACCGAATCAATCCCTGAATTTAACATTCAAACTCCTAACATTAATATTCCTGATGTTAATCTACCTAATGTTAATCTACCTAATGTTGCTATGCCCAGTGTTAATCTAACTGGCGGTCAAAGAGGTATGTTTGAAGAGTTTGATCCTTATCGTTTTAGTGGTATTAGATTCCAACCAAGAGCCCCTGTGATTCCTACATTGCAAGCTAGGGGACAAGATCCTCTCTCAATTCTTCTTAGAGGCTAATTTATAAATGAATTATCTTACTTTGGTTAACAATGTTCTTCGTAGGATGCGAGAAGATCAGGTTGATACTGTTTCAGAAACAACGTATTCAAGTTTGATTGGTGACTTGGTTAATGATGCCAAGACTGCCACTGAACACGCTTGGGACTGGAGTGCCCTTAGGGACTCTAAAACTGTAACCACTGTTGCTGGTACTAATCAGTATACTCTGACTGGTTCAGGGGACGACTTTAAGTTCCTTTACTTTCTTGACACCACCAACAAGAACAACATTGTGTATCAATCTAAAGAATGGATTGATGTACAAAACAACACAGACACACCCCTTCAGGGTCAACCAGTTTACTTTAGCTACACCACTACAGACGCTAATGGGGACATGAAGGTTATTCTTTATCCAACCCCTGATGCAACTTACACCCTAAGCTTCAAAGGTGTCTTTAGGCAGGCTTTGTTGTCTGGAAACACAGATGTAATCAAGATTCCTTGGACTCCTGTAATGCACCTTGCGCTTGCTTTTGCTGTTAGAGAGAGAGGTGAAACGGGCGGTGTTAATGCTGCTGAATACTTTGCAATTGCAGATAAATACCTTTCTGATGCTATTTCTCTGGATGCCGAAAAGCACCCTGAAGAAATGATTTACAGGACTGTCTGATGTCTCAAGAACTTCAAACAGTAAATATTGTCGCCCCTGGCTTTATGGGGCTTAACACTGAAGATTCAGTTTTATCAATGGAGTCTGCTTATGCTACCATTGCTGACAACTGTGTCATTGACAAATATGGACGCCTAGCGGCACGTAAGGGGTATGAACTTCTAACCACTAATGCTACTCAGCTTGGATCAAGCTTTATTCAAAACATTCACCAGTTTAGAGATTCTTCAGGCAATCAGGTTATCTTCTCTACAGGTAACAACAAGATCCTGAGTGGCACTACTACTTTGACTGATGCTACTCCAGGTTCTTATACGATCAATGCAAACAACTGGAAGATGGTTAACTTTAATAACCATGCTTATTTCTTCCAGAGGGGTCAAGAGCCCCTTGTGTACAGTAACGCTCTTGGGGCTGTCACCAAGATCTCTTTGCACCCCTCGTACTCAGGTACAGCCCCCCAAGCTAACGAAGTCCTGGCAGCCTTTGGACGCCTTTGGGTGGCTGATACAGCCTCTAATAAGTCCACTGTGTATTGGTCTGATCTTTTGATTGGTGCTGCTTGGTCTGGTGGTACTTCAGGATCTATTGATCTAACCCAAGTGTGGCCTGATGGTTATGATGAGATTGTCGCCTTGGCGGCACACAATAACCTTCTGATAATCTTTGGCAAGCATAGCATTCTTGTGTACCAAGGGGCTGATGCTCCTGGGACTATGGAGCTTATTGACACTGTGTCTGGTGTTGGGTGTATCTCAAGAGATACTGTTCAATACATTGGCACTGATGTGTTGTTTATGAGCTACTCTGGCCTTAAAGCATTTGGAAGGACCATTCAAGAAAAATCACTTCCAATGAATGATCTTTCTAAAAATATCAAAACGGATATAGTTTCTATTATCCAAAGAGAAACAGGAAATTTAGCTTCAGTATACAGTCCAGAGAATTCTTTTTACCTTGTTTATTTTCCAACAAGCACAACTATCTTTTGCTTTGATGTAAAGGGCGTTTTGGAGAATGGTGCCTATCGTGTTACTCGGTGGCCTGTTGACAAGTTTAAGTGTTTTATGCGTCTGGTGAACGGTGATGTTTATATTGGAACTTCATCAGGCATAGGTAAGTACACAGGTTACACAGACAATACTTCCCCTATTGTTGTTAAATACTACAGCCCTAATCTGACCTTTGGAGCACCTTCAAGACTCAAGATTTTGAAGAAACTTAGACCCACAGTTGTGGGTGGTAGTTCTTCAACAGTTTCCTTTAAGTGGGGTTATGACTTTAGTGGTGCTACTAACTCATTTGTAATTTCTTTGGCTGATTATGGCAATAATGCTTTTTATGGAAGTTCACAATATGGCATAGATCAATACACTGCAGGTATTAGTTACATTACTCCTAATATCAACACTACAAGCAATGGAACAAGCATTGTGGTTGGTATGGAAGCTACTGTTTCTGATTACTTGTCCTTGCAGGAATTTAATGTGCTTACTTTACTTGGTAAACTAGTTTAATAAAGAGGATTAAAAATTATGTCGTTGTGGGGAGATATCTTTGGTGCAGTAGGTCAAGCAGGAGGCTTATTTGGTGGTGCTGCTTTGGCTCAAAAAGCTTATGAAGAACTTGGTCAAGCAGGACAAACTGCTTATCAAAGATCACAGCCTCTAGCCCAGCAGCTTCTTGAGCTATCCCAGTTTAGACCCTTTACGGTCACAACTGGTCTTGGCACTTTGCAGGCTACTCCAGAAGGTGGCTATACGTCCACTCTAAGCCCCCAGCAGCAAGCTTTGCAAAATCAACTTATGACGGGTGCTCAAGGGTTTTATGGTCAAGCCACTACCCCTATGGCTCAAAGGCAACAACAGGTTTATGAAGCCTTGCGTGCCGTTCAGTCTCCTGAAGAAGAAAGGGCACGCCTTGAGCTTGAGCAGCGACTGGCAGCCCAAGGACGCTTGGGGCTTCAGACGGCACAGTATGGTGGCTCTCCTGAGTCTTTTGCTCTTGCCAAAGCACAGGCTGAGGCACGTAACCAAGCGTCTTTGATGGCTATCGAGCAAGCCATGAAAGAACAAGCACAACAAGCTGAACTTGGTAAGTTGTATCAAACGATGGGTTATGCGCCTCTTGATGCCCAATTGTCTGCTTATGCACAAGGGCTTGGTGGTGCTGGTCTTGCCCAAGCAGCACAACAAGCAGGGGCAGGGTTGTTTGGTGAGGCTCAGATGGGCGGTTTGAGTGCTTTGCTTGCTGGTCGAATTGCACAGGCTAATCTTGCTGGTCAGCTGGGTACTGCTTTGCTTCAAGGAACTACTAGTGGGATGATGAGTAATCCTGAGGGCGGTATTGCTGGTCTTCTCGATAGGCTCTTTGGAGGTAACAAATAATCATGGCAAGAATTAGTGATGCAGTTATTCAAGGTTTGATGAATCCTCAGTTTGGCTTTACGGGTCTTGCTGAGCCTATTGGAATGCTTATGGGTGGTGCCCAGGCACAACGACAAGCACAACAGAGGCAGATGGATGCTATTCAAACTGCTCTAGGTGCTCAGGACATAGGGGGGCTTCAAGGGGCCTTGAGTGGCCTGAAGCCTGATCAAGTACAAAGTGTCTTGGCTGCTTTTCGTGTTTCTCAGGAAGCTAGGGCACAACAGGCTGAACAAGCAGCACGAGAAGCTGCTTTGGCTAACCGTACTAGACTGATGGAATCTCTCTCTGATCCTAATTCTGCTCTTTCAAGGCGGCTTGGGTCTGCTAGGGAAGGTATTCTTTCCGCCGCTGGATCAAGTTCTGATACGGGACTTTCTACAGCAGTTCAAAATGCATTAAAAAATCGTGTTCCTGTTAATACAGATCTTGTCTCTCAATTGCAAGCCATTAGTGGCTCTGGTAATAGAGCAGCATCTTCTTATTTAAGCGCCCTTCAAGACCCTAGCGGTTATGTTGATAAAGAAACTCAACAAGCTGCTTTAAGATACTTGGGAACTTATTCTAATAAAGGAACTGATAAAGTAGCTAATGTTGCTTTAGTGGATAGCCTGAATAAGACAGGAGACCCGGTAGCGCAGGTAATTGCGTCTACTTATGAAAACGATCCAAACTCAACGATTGCTTCTCTTGGCATAGATTATCTAAGGGATCAAGGGGCTTCTTCTATTCTAAAAGGACTGGATTTTAATAATGTAGCCGCTCTTGAAAGTGCTCTACCTGATTTGACTAATAATCCAGGTGCTCTGGATGTTGTTCAAAAAAGAATAGATGAGCTTAAAGCTGGAGAGAAGGTTGACTACGGAGCAATAGATGAAGCACTGAACACAACGCTTGGACCAGATGCTTATAATAGGGCACGAGATGCTATTCAACTTGCCGATAGCTTTAGTAGCCTATTGGAAAAAAATAAGTATACCAAAGGGCAACAGTACGCTTTGGATACAATGTATACAACGGCGTTTAGTTCGAATCAAAGAGCGATGGCAGAATTTGCTAGGCTAGGTGTTTCTAATGACCTAGTAGGCAGGATTTCCGATTCTATTAGCAAACTTGTGAAAGGTACGCTCACAGAAGAGAGTCTGAATGAGCTTAAGAAAAATCTTAAGCAGGTTTCTATATCATCCAGAAAAGCCATTCTTGAAGCCGCAAATAGAGCAGAGGCTGCTGGTGATAAAAAAACGGCTAGACAGATCAGAGCACTTCATGGAACTTCTGCAAAGGATATCTAAATGACTCAAGATGAATACGAAGATAAAGTTTTCACAATCGAAAACGCTTATGATCTTAATGATGAAGAAAAAGCTCAAAAGTTAGAGAAAGTCAAAAAGGAATTTGAGGCTTCTCCACCACCAGAGCCAGCACCAAAAACTTCTTTTCTCCAAGACATCGCCCTTGGTGGTCTTGATCTTTTGTCTTCAGTGCCTGTTATTAGTACGTTGGTTCAAGAAGATCCTCTGGCTCGCCTTGAAAGACTCGCTGGGGCCGAAAGAGGAAAAGAAGAAAGTTACGCTCAATACATAAACCGTTTAGCGGAATCTGAGGCAATTGCTCAAGAACAGCAAAAGAGAAGACTTGTTGGTGTTCCTATGGGAGCAGAACAGGGCTTTGGTGGAACATTAACGAGATCTCTTGTTGACCCTACTGTTGTTGTTGGACCTGGTAAATTTGGTACAGGTGCAAAAGCCATTGGATCTGTCCTTGGACTTAATGTGTTTCCTAATACACTCATAAACGGAGCAGTAATAGGATCTTCAGGCGTTGTTGATCAAGCATTTCCTGAAGCATCTTTCTTGGGTAAAGAGCTTGCAACGATGATTGCAGGAACTACCGTTGGTATGGGGGCAGGATCTCTTGTGGCAGGGTTTGAAGGGTCAAGGGCAATAAACCCCCTTGAAGCTCTTTCTTCTGCTGACATAAGAACAAAAGTTGCAGGTATCAAGGCTGCTGAAGGATCTCCTGAATCGCTTGCTGCAAAACTACAATACATAGAAGACTTGGGAAAGGTAGCAGGAATTGACTTTACAAAAGGTTTTGCTAGTTTCATAGACAACCCTCATGTGAAGTCACTTATCCAAAGTTACTCTCAGACGGACCCTGAGTTTAACGTTGCCTTCATGGGGCGTTTGGATGACATGTACTCCAAACTTTCAAAGGCTTCGGATGAGATCATTGGTTCAATGGATGAACAAGATCTTAATGCAATAAGAAAGTCAGTACAAGAATCTGGCTACCTTGAAGAACAACAGGCACTAAAGAACAGAGATCAGGCGATATCCCGAGTTGACCAAGAAACCCTCAACCTTAGTGAACAGATCTATAGGGATAGAGATGTAACTACGGCTAACATTGGTAAGGAAGCCTATAATGTTTTAGAGGATAAACTCAACAGTATTAAGTCGAATGTAATCAACCCTGCTTTTGAGAAAGCTAGGAAAGGTGCTCAGGACAGAAAGACTGAATTGACTTCAGCGGAAGTTGGTAATATTTGGAGTGTTGCTAAAAACCTAGATAGCAGTCTTGCTTTTGTTCAAGATTCGCCAGTGGCTTCTTCCATTCTTAGGAAGTGGGCACCAGAAGAAAAAGCACCTGAAGCCCCTTCTAGGATTATCTACAAAAAAACAAGAGAAGAGTTAGAAGCAGAGGCTCTAAAGCAAGCATCTATAGAGACTTACTTTAAGCCAGTCCCTGTAGAACAGATCATTTCTTTGGACCAAGAAGTTTCTAAACTGCTTCGTGCCGAGTACAGGAAAGCTAATCCTGATGGTCAAAAAGTTACTAGACTCAAGCAACTCAAGACTTCAGTTGAAAATACAATCAATGAGAGTATTGTACAAAGAGACCCTGAGTTCACTGCTGACTACAACGAAGCTAAGGGTCTTTTCAAGACTCTGATTGCAGGTCCTATTAGAGATACCAGTCTTAGGTCTCTTAATAGCAGAACACTTTCCACTGAAGTGTTTAACAACTTTAGTAATGTTCAAAAGGTTCGTGACTATCTTGATTTTACAGGAGAAGCTGGCGTTGATGTTGTAAGAAGGGCTTACAGGTTCCATCTTCTTGGCATGCGAGACCCAGGAACAGGCTTCATTCCTCAGACTAAACTTAATGCTTACCTTCAAGATCCAAATACAGCAGCCACTCTTAGGCAGCTTGGTATGTACGATGAGCTGAAGGTGGCTAATACAAAACTTGCAGAGTACGAAGCTGAGCGGCAACAACACAACGAGACTTACAATAATTTTGTAACTGAGAACGCTAGAGGGTTTTTTAATGCTATAGCCAATAAAGAGCTTGATGGTGTTGTTACGGATATTCTCAACAATCCAGCAAAGAGAGAAAATTATGTCTCAGCCATCTCAAGGCTTCCTAATACACAACAGGAACAGATTAGGCAGGCATTAAGAAGGGAGTTTAAGACAAAGGCTGAGAAAAGCAGCCAAAGTCTTTCTGAGTTTGTTTTGGATGAAACAAACGCACCAGCAGCAAAGGCAATCTTTGGTGAGGAGCATTACGGAAATTTAGTTAAGCTTGCCCGGGTTGAAGACCAGATAAACCAAATGGCGAACACACTTTCAGTAGCCACATTGAGGACTGGTGCTACTGATGCTTTTCAAGAGGCAACTGGTGTTTCTTTGGCTTCAACATTAGGTACTCTTAGAAACCAAATACTTTCAGGTCCAAGAAAAGCATTGAATATTACTTCACAAATGCTGACCTCAAAGGGTAAAGACCTTGCTGCAAAGAAGTATGAGAATCTTTTGCTTGACGCAGATGTTGCTAAAGAGTTGGCTAATTCAATGAGTCTTTGGTCTAGGCTCAAAGGAGCAACGAAAGATAAAGCAAAAGTAGCAGGAACTGCCTTTGCTAAATCCTTCCTTGGGGCTACTCAATTTAAGATGCCTTCTCTGTATATCAGTCCTGTGACTGTACAACAAGGAATGACGGTTCCAGGTATAGAGGTTCCTTTTGCACCTTTTGCCCAAGGCGCCCTTACAGCAAAGCCTGTGTATGCTATGGAGAGGGCTTCAAGGGCTAATGAAGCAGCGCAGGCTGAAAGGCTTATGCAACAACAAAGACAAGGTATGTTTACTGGTGGTATGCAATGATCAAAAAAGACAGTCTCAAATGTAACCAACCCAAGCGCACCCCAGGCCACCCTAAGAAGTCTCATGTGGTTAAAGCGTGTGAGGGTGGCAAAGAAAAGATCATCAGGTTTGGTGAGCAGGGTGCCAAGACAGCAGGAAAACCTAAGAAAGGAGAATCTGAAGAAATGAAGATGAAAAGAAAGAGCTTCAAAGCTCGACACGGTAAAAACATAGCAAAGGGTAAATCCTCTGCTGCTTACTGGGCGGACAAAGTAAAATGGTAAAACTGTGTAAAGGATGCCCTACGCCCGCTAAGTGCAAGAAGGCCGGTAAGTGCCTTAAAAAAGCATCTAGGGAGAAACAAAAAGAAAAATACTAAAGAAAAAATAAGGGGGCTCTAGGCCCCCTTTTAGCTTCAGAGCGGGTCTTTTATTGAGTCTACAAACTCACAAACATTACCCACACAAGCCAGTGTTTGTGCCCCTTCAGTGTTATCT
>Ga0208644_1004723_pt1 | contig 10192 bp, 11 predicted proteins | sample VirMetDEL_Nov_18_FD_184517 | JGI IMG/M metagenome (GOLD analysis project Ga0208644, IMG submission 184517) | Aqueous microbial communities from the Delaware River and Bay under freshwater to marine salinity gradient to study organic matter... | ecosystem: Environmental > Aquatic > Marine >...
TATTATTTAATATAGCAAACGAATACAATAAAGCACTACTTGTAATTGAGAACGCAAATATTGGTTGGGCTGCAATTCAAGAAGTAATTGATATGGGTTATGAAAACCTATATTATAGTCCTAAAGACGAAAAATTTACCCGCGATGCTGAAGCATACATTGCTAGGGGATATGATTTAATAGATAAATCTAAAATGGTACCTGGATTTACAATGTCACTTAAAACTAGACCATTAACTATTGCAAAATTAGACGCATATATTAAAGAACAAAGTATACAAATCCAATCAAGACGTACATTAGATGAATTAAGAACATTTGTTTGGAAAAACGGCCGCCCAGAAGCTCAAACTGGATATAATGATGACTTAATTATGTCTATAGCTACAGCGTGTTATGTGCGAGATACTGCGCTTAAATTTGCTCAACATGGAGTTGACTTAACTCGAGCTATGCTTGAAAATACAACCAAAGCAGCTTATAATCCCTTTTTTAGTTCTACACAAATTAATGATCCTAAAGATGCTTATAAATGGAATGTAAATGGAAAAAATGAAGATTTGTCTTGGCTCCTAGGTTAAATATTTATACACACATTATAAACCATAAATATGGCAGATACTAGCTTATTTACACGATTAAGAAGGTTATTCTCAAATGACGTTATTATTAGAAACGTTGGAGGTAACCAACTTAAAATAATGGATACTGATCGTATCCAAAAATATGGTAATTTAGAGTCAAACTCACTTTACGATAGATTTACAAGATTACATAGACCTGTAGGTTCATCTTTACAATACAATCCTACACTTAACTACTCATCTATGCGCCTTCAGCTTTATAGCGATTATGAGGCAATGGATTATGATTCATTGATTGCTCCTGCACTTGATATTATTTCAGAAGAATCGACCCTTAAAAATGAATATGGGGATGTATTGACAATCAAATCATCAAACGACAACGTAAAGCGTGTACTACACAACTTATTTTATGATGTACTTAACATAGAATTTAATTTACCATCTTGGGTTCGCCAAATGTGTAAATATGGTGATTTTTACCTACACCTTCAAATCTCGGAAAAATTCGGTGTTTATAACGCCTTACCACTTTCTGTATACCAGGTAGTAAGAGAAGAAGGTATGGATCCTGAAAACCCAAGCTATGTACAGTTCGTATTAGACCCTAATGGTTTATCACAAAGCCAGACTTATAGTGCTAGAAGAAGTGACCAAATGAAACTCGAAAATTATGAGGTTGCTCACTTTAGATTATTATCAGACGCTAATTATCTTCCATATGGCCGTTCATATCTCGAACCAGCTCGCAAGGTATTCAAGCAGTTAATTTTGATGGAGGATGCAATGCTTATTCACAGAATTATGCGCGCACCCGAAAAAAGAATTTTCTATATGAATGTAGGAGGTATTCCACCACAAGAAATTGATCAATTTATGGAGCGTACAGTTGCTAGAATGAAAAAGACCCCATATGTAGATCAAACAACTGGTGATTATAACTTAAAATTCAATATCCAAAACATGACTGAGGATTTCTATATCCCAGTTAGAGGTAATGATGCATCAACTAAGATCGAAACTACAAAAGGTCTCGATTATGATGGTACAACTGATATTGAATATTTGAAAAACCGAATGTTAGCCGCCCTTAAGATTCCGAAAGCCTTCTTAGGATACGATGAAAATCTTGAAGGTAAATCAACGTTGGCTGCTATGGATATTCGTTTCGCTCGCACAATTGAGCGCCTACAAAGAACAATCGTTTCTGAATTACAAAAAATTGCACTTGTTCACTTATATACTCAAGGATTTACTGATTCAGATTTAGTAGATTTTGAATTATCACTTACAGGTCCCTCGATTGTATTTGAGCAAGAAAAAGTCGAATTATATAAATCTAAAGTTGAATTATCTAATTCAATTCTTGATAAAAAGATTTTATCTACAGATTTTATTTATAAAAATGTATTTAATTTATCTGAAGAAGAAATGGAATATGAAAGAAATAGATCTCTTGACGATGCTGCCCATATATTCCGTACTAATCAAATAGAAAATGAAGGTAACGATCCTATTGAGTCAGGTGAATCATATGGTACTCCTCATGATTTAGCTAATGTATATGCTAATAATAGAATTAAAGATAGAGGTGATGTACCTAGTGGTTATGACGAAAGAGAACCAGGACGCCCTAAAACTAAATTGAGTGACTTTGGTACTGATAAAGGTAATTTTAGCCGTGATCCTCTTGGCAAATCAGGTCTAACAGCCGATGATGAACCTAAAAGAACAAATAATGTCTCTACTTTTGCTCTTGAGGAAAATGCACGTATACTTAAAAAACTTTCATTGAATCGTTTAAAAGGTAAACAACTTTTATCTGAAGATGGTAAAACATCTATGTTGAGTGAAGAAAACATTATAAAAGAATAATCTTTTAAGAATCTTTACATATTTATATAAGAATAAATCAATTCATACATGAAACCTAAGCACTCCAAGTACAAAAATACTGGGATATTATTTGAATTGTTGACGAGACAAATTACCTCGGAGACTATTTCGAATTCCCAACCAAAGGCTGTAGGTATCTTAAGAAAATTTTTTAGTAATAACTCGACTCTTGTAAAAGAGTATCAGATATATAATGCGTTACTTAATAAAAGATTTGAGAAGGAAGCAAATGCTACTGTTCTTATTGAAACTTTAGTAGATGCACACTCCAAACTTAATAAGTCTATTCTAAGAAGAGAAAGATACAATTTAGTTAGAGAAATTAAAGAAACTTACAATATTGAAGATTTTTTTAAGGCTAAAGTTCCTAACTATAAAATATATGCTAGTGTATATAATTTATTAGAGAACAAAGAAGCAAACCCTATGTCTATTGTAGATTCTAAAGTAACCATTTTAGAACACATTACAAATAAAAATCTTCCAAACAAGCCTAAAAAAGAAATTGTTATGGAAGAATACGAAAAATTTGATAAAGAAACCAGAGCACTTACTTATAAAATGTTGATGGAAAAATTCAACGAAAAATACTCTGGATTAGCAGACAATCAAAGAACACTCCTTAAAGAATATGTTTATAATGTTTCTAACAGCCCTAAATTAAAAGCATTTATCAATAAAGAAATTGAAAATGTACAGGCTGAAATTGAAACTTTATCTGAAAATACTGATCAAGTTACTAAGATTAAACTTACTGAAGTTAAAAACTTGATTAAACCTCTTTGTAAAAAATCTTCAGTTCACGATGATAATGTAATTAATCTTCTTAATTACTACGAGTTAATTAATGAACTTAAATCTGTTCAATAATGAATGTAAATCAATTAAGAGAATTAATTCGTGAACTTATCAAATCAGAAATTGATGAAGCAAACGTTACTGGCACAGGTACTACAATAAGTGCTGGTTCTAGTGAAGCATACGCTACCCCCCATGCTTTTGGTAATAACAAAAGAAAAAAGAAAAAAAGTTATATGGGGTATAAAGAAATAAAATAAATAAGTCATGGCAAGAAAAATTAGTGCATTCGATTTTGGTCCTAAAAACAATAAAGTAAACCGTCCTGGTGTACATGCTAAGACTAAAAGTAGTAAACACAAAAATTCTAAACTATATAAAAAAGCCTATAGAGGACAAGGAAAATGAGCAATTTGATCGTAGATATTATCCCATTAAAGGTTGACCGTTTATTAGTTGAATCGTCAATAAAATCAGGTGGCCCACTTGTTGTAGAGGGTATCATCCAAAGAGCGGGTGTTAAAAACCACAATGGTCGTATTTATGAAAGAGAAATTCTTGAAAGAGAAATGAAAAAATATATGGAAGGTCCAGTAAAGCAAAATAATGCTTTAGGTGAATTAGACCATCCAGATTCATCTGTTATTAACTTAAATAATGTATCTCACAAAATTAATAAGTGTTGGTGGAATGGGAATGACGTACATGGTCAAATTGAAATCCTCCCTACCCCAGCAGGCAACATTGCTAAATCATTATTCCAAGCAGGAGTACCCGTTGGCATCTCATCTCGTGGAATGGGTTCTGTACAGGAAAATTCAGATGGTGTTTTAATGGTACAAGAAGATTTTGATTTATTGTGCTTCGACCTAGTATCTACCCCATCTACACCTGGCGCTACATTAACACCTCAACAATTAAAAGAAGGCATAGAGCACCCAACAGTTGATTATACTAAAATACACAATATTATCCATGATATCATTTGTGATAACACAGGTATGTGTAAATGTTAATCTTCAAATAATCCCTTAATAAAGTAGATTATAAAAATAATCAACATTAAGGGCCACAATACAATTAACCAAATTCTTTCTTGGCGATCTACACCGTAACCTGTGTTTCTAACTACTAATTCAATTAAGAATCCTAAAACAGTCCCTGTTAAAAGGTATTGTGTGATTAATAAAATCATAATATAGGGTTTTTATTTAGTATAAAGATAAAATATTAGTTTTGGTTTTCCAAATTTTTTTATATTTATTTTCAACAAGCATACACTATCTTAAAATAGTGTCCCTGGATTTTAAAACAAATCCCTATTAGAGATATTAAAATCTCTATTTCCCGTATTTTTATTTACTGGGGGCCTAAAAAATTAAAAACAAAATGGCTAAAGAATTATTAAAAGAGGCTATTGCCGACGCAAAAGCCGTTAGAGAAGTTGCTTTGCAAAACGCTAAAATGGCGTTAGAAGAAGCATTCGACTCTAAAATCAAAAACATGCTTTCTGCTAAATTAGCAGAAGAGATTGAAGAGGATGTCGAACTCGAAGAAGTATACGAAGAAGATGAAACATCTGAAGGTATATCTTATGAAGAGGACGACAAAGTAAAGGAGGTCGATAATTCTATTGATGAAGATATCGATGAAGAAATCAACCTTGATGAACTCATGGCTGAACTTGAAGAAATGTCATACATGGAAGATGATGATGATATGAAAGAAGGTGAAGATACTGAGTTAGAAGAGAGCGATGAAACTCTTAATGAAGTAGATCCATCTACTACAGAGTTAATTGCAGGAGCAATAACTGGCTTAGGTGTAACCACAGCCATGTTTAATGCTGCTGGTGGCATGGGCAAATTAAAGCAAATGTTATCTAAAGCAGGTAGTTCTCCTAAAGCAAAAGCTCAAGCATTAAGAAATTTCTTAGGAATGATGGGCGCTGAAGCTGGGGGTTCAATTCGTCATGGTGGAGGTGAGGTTGATGAATCATTTGACATCGATGCTTTAATTTCTGAAATCGAAGCTGACCTTGAAGAAGGTAAGAAAAAAGTTAAAGATGATAAAAAGAAAGAAGATGAAGAAAAGAAAAAGATGAAAGAAGAACTTGCTGAGGCTCTTTCAACTGTTAATACTCTTAAATCTACTATTTCTGAAATGAATCTTTTAAACAGCAAACTCCTCTACTGCAACAAGCTTTTCAGAGCTAATTCATTAACAGAAGCTCAAAAGATTAAGGTGGTTGACGCCTTAGACAAAGCTGCTACAACTAGTGAAGCTAAATTAGTATTCGAAACCCTCGAAGAATCTTTTACTTTTACAGGCGTAGAAAAAAGAGCTATTCAAGAAGGTTTAGGACGTGCTTCTAAGCCTGCTGGAGTTGCTCCTAAAAAGGTTATTACGGAATCAGTTGATGAGACTGTGTCTCGATTCCAAAAACTCGCAAATATTAACAAATAATTTTAGAAAACATGAATGTTAACACATTATTAGAGGGCGCATCCCCGCTCCAACATCAGCAGAATGAAGCTGCTAAGTTGGCTAGCAAGTGGGAAAAGTCCGGTCTCTTGGAAGGCTTAAACGGCCACGAGAGCGAAAAAGCAAACATGGCTGTTCTCCTTGAGAACCAAGCCAGACAATTAGTTAACGAGGCAACCAGCACAGGTGTTGGTCAGTCTGTTACTAACGGTGCAAACAGTGAAGCATGGGCTGGTGTTGCTCTCCCATTAGTAAGAAGAGTATTCGGTGAAATCGTAGCTAAAGACCTCGTATCTGTTCAACCTATGAACTTACCTTCAGGCCTTATCTTCTACTTAGATTTCCAATATGGTACTAACCAACCTGGTGATTCTACAAATAGACTTCAGTCTTCTGGTGATAGCTTATATGGTGCTGCTTCAGATTTAAAAACCAATACTGTTCCTACTTCTGGTAATCCAGGTAGTGGTTTATATGGTGCTGGTAGATTTGGCTACTCTATTAACGAGTTCTCTCAAGCAGTAACTGCAGGTGCTTTAAACGTAGCTGGTGCTGATAAATATACCACAGGTTCTGTTGGTCTTGCTGACGTAAACTTTAATGGCGAATGGTTAGCTAACTCAGGTTCAGGTACTTATGCTACTATTACTGTTCGTACTCAAGATTTAGAAGATGTTGATTTAGAAGGCGCTAGAGCATTTACTATCAGTGGTTCTAATATTAATACTGTTTACAATGAGTTCACTTCTGTTACAGGTACTGCTACTTCAGGTACTATTACTTTCGTAGTATCAGCTTCTGCTGCTAATATTGGTGCACAAGGTCTTAAGGTTCTTTACCAAAAAGGCCCAGATAATCTTAATGATAGAGGTGATTTTGAAGAAGGTAAAACAGGTGTTTCTTCAGGATTTGCAGGCGCAGGCTCAGTATCTACTATGGATATTCCAGAAATCAATGTTCAGTTAAGAAGTGAAACCGTTACTGCGAAAACTCGTAAGTTAAAAGCTCAGTGGACACCAGAATTTGCTCAAGATTTAAATGCTTACCATAGTATCGATGCTGAAGCGGAATTGACGTCTATCCTTTCTGAGTACATTTCAATGGAAATCGACCTCGAAATCCTTGATTTATTAATTAGAAATGCTGATACTACTAATCACTGGAGTGCTCTTGTTGGTAAAGAAGTAACAAACACTGGTGTAGTAGCTTCTGCATCAGATCAGTACTACACCAAGATGTCTTGGTTCCAAACTTTAGGTATTAAACTTCAATCTGTTAGTAATGATATTCACCAGAAAACTCTCCGTGGTGGTGCTAACTTTATGGTAGTTTCTCCAAAGGTAAGCACAATCTTAGAATCTATTCCTGGATTTGCTGCTGACTCTCCTGGTGATTCTAACAAGTACGCGATGGGTGTTCAGAAGATCGGTGCTATCAACTCTAGATACACTGTTTATAAGAACCCATACATGACTGAGAACGTAATTCTCATGGGATACAAAGGTAACCAATTCCTTGAAACAGGTGCGGTATTTGCCCCATACATTCCATTAATCATGACTCCGCTTGTATACGATCCAGTATCGTTTACTCCACGTAAGGGTATCATGACTCGTTATGCTAAGAAGATGGTTCGTCCAGACTTCTATGGTAAAGTTTATATTCATAATCTTGACCAAGTGTAATAGAGTTATCTCTGTAATTTTAGAAAGGGCCGCGAAAGCGGCCCTTTTTTTATATGTATTATTGTTAAATATTTAAACTTTTATAACCATGGCTCTTAAAAACAAAAAAGACATTTCTACTGAATTAAAATTTGGTGTAAGTCAAACTGATCGTCAAATTATGTTAGATTTTCTTGACAGTGCACAATTACTAACCCCAGGTGAAAACACATTACCTACTTCAGACCCAGGAACTGCTGGATCTTTATTCATTACCGGTTCTGATGGTATGAATTTAGGTAATATTACTGGTAGTGGGTTTGCAATTCTTTGTGTGTCCCAAGGATAATATTTATTTAATTAAAATTAGAAAGGGTCGCGAAAGCGGCCCTTTTTTTATATTTATAATAAACAAACGTTTCAAACCATTTAATATGGCTAAACAAAATATTGAAAAGACCCCACCAAAAGGGCCTATTCGCTTCTCAATTTCACTCTCAGAGGAACAAAAAGAAGCCAAAGAAAAAATCCTCCAAAGACCATTTAATTTTATTATTGGAAAAGCAGGTAGTGGTAAAACATTATTAGCAGTTCAAGTAGCTTTAGACATGTATTTTAAACGTATAACAAATAAAATTGTTATTACACGACCTACGGTGTCTAATGAAGACAATGGGTTTTTACCTGGTTCACTTGAGGAAAAATTAGAACCATGGTTAGTACCTATTCGTTCAAATATGCGTAAAGTATATAATAAACCTGACATTTTAAATAAATTAGAAAGTGAAGAAAATATTGAATTAGTTTCACTTACACATTTTCGTGGTAGAACATTTGAAGACGCAATTTGTATTATTGATGAATTTCAGAATTTAACTAAACAACAATTCCAAATGTGTATATCACGTTTAGGTAAAAATTCAACAATGATATTTACAGGTGATAGCCAACAAATTGATTTAAAGTTTAAAAATGATTCAGCTATACATGAAGTAGCAAAAATACAGGGATCACAATTTGTAAATAAAATTATCCTTAAAGAAAATCACCGTCACGAGGCATTAGATGAAATATTTGAGTTATTAAAGGATTATAATTAATATGTATAATAAAAATAAACTATGGCAGCTGGAAAATATAATTTTACTATAGAACAAGGAGCAACCCTTAATTTTGAAATAGCATACAAAGATTCTAATTCTGATCCTATTTATTTAACAGATTATGTAGGAAGAATGCAAATTAAAGATAAAATAGGTGGATCTACTACTTATATTACGTTATCTTCAAGTCTTGAGCCATGTGGTACAGGTTTAAATTTTAATGGATCTAATGGATTAAACCCCCCAACTTCTGGTACTATAGGAATTTTTATTTCAGCTATATCTTCCTCAGCTTTAAATTTTAATAAAGCTGTGTATGATTTAGAAATAGCTTCAGGGAGTGGAAATTGTGCTGTAGTAACTAGATTATTACAAGGTACTGTTACGTTAGATAAAGAAGTAACTACTGGAACCTATTAATATGGCTAATACTGTAAATATTACTAATACATCTAATACAATTACTGTTACTTCTCAAGGTGATAATAATTTAAATACAAGTAACACAAATACAACAATTAATGTTACACAAGAAACCACTAATACAGTAACTGTTAGTACTGCAGGTCCACAAGGACCAAAAGGTATTTCTGGTGAAAGTTCAGATGCTGCTAATTTTAATATATTAAACACGTTTACTGGTTCAATCCAAACCGAAGTAGACAATCTAACTGCCGCAACTAGTTCATATATAACAGAATCAACCGATATTTCAAGTTTAAACACGTTTACAGGCTCAATTCAAACCCAAGTAGATAATTTAACAGCTGCAACCAGCTCATATATTACAGATATATCTTCGTTAAACACATTCACAGGCTCAATCCAAACTGAAGTAGACAACCTAATTGCTGCAACCAGCTCATATATTACAGAATCTACAGATATCTCATCTCTTAATACGTTTACAGGCTCAATCCAAATAGAAGTAGATAATCTAACAGCTGTAACAGGATCTTATGCTTTAATTTCTAGTATATCAGGAGCATTTGCTGAACCAAGTGGTGGATTTAGTAATCGTATTACTACATTAGAAGAAAATAACTTTATTCCTAATTTATCCACAGATTTAGAAACCCGTAATATAACAGCATCTGGTAATATATCAAATTCAGGAACCTTAGGAGCTAAAAAATATTTAATTTCTTCTTCGGGTGATATAGTAGCAACTACATTTAAAACAAAAGATTCTTTTTTTGGATCTTTTGATGCTGATACATTAAAAACTACTTATAACGGTAATTATATACTAGAAGTAGCAAACGATTCTAATTTAGATAAGGTTAAAATATTTAAACCAGTAGAAATTGTAGGTAACATTACAGCTAATTCTTTTACAGGTAGTATTGCAACTTCTTCAATTACTAATTTTAATACTGAAGTATCACGATCAGCAGCCTCTAATGGATTTGGTAATACAACAAATATATCTGCTTTAAATACATTTACAAGCTCAATTCAAACCGAAGTAGATTCTTTAACAGCTGAAACCAGTTCATATTTAACTGAATTACCTAATAATGTATCTTTTAATCAAATAACTGGATCAATACTTAAAGTAGGTATTTTAGATAGACCTTTAGTTATGTTTGGGGGATATAGTTTGACATCTACAAATCCCTCAATATTTGCTTTAGGTAGTAATATAATTGATATTAATGCC
>Ga0208644_1004727_pt1 | contig 10181 bp, 18 predicted proteins | sample VirMetDEL_Nov_18_FD_184517 | JGI IMG/M metagenome (GOLD analysis project Ga0208644, IMG submission 184517) | Aqueous microbial communities from the Delaware River and Bay under freshwater to marine salinity gradient to study organic matter... | ecosystem: Environmental > Aquatic > Marine >...
ATCATGAGGACCTCGTCCTCTGTGCCGATGCCGATGCACCGCAGCCCAGCCGTCAGACTCTCGACGGCGTCCGTCTCGACATCGTAGGCGAGCGGCTCACCCTTGTGCTTGAGGAACCACTCGGCCGCAAACTGGGGCGTGGGCTGGTAGTAGACCTTCGGGTCGGCCCAGTTCAACGCGTCACGGTGCCAGCGCATGAACTTGCCCACGTCCGCATCGAAGACCTCGCGCAGCTCGGGCTTCACCTGAAGCAGACGCGGGTGGTACGTGGGCAGCACCTTGAGCTTGCCGGCTCGAGTCGGGCCCCCACGTACGGCATCGAGCGACGGGTTGCCGTCTAGCAGCGCCTTGGTCGCGTGTGAGCCCACGGCGAGCACGGTCGAGTATCGACCTAGCTGCTTCTTCACGTGGCCCCAGCAGGCCTTCAGGGGGCTCTGGAGGGCATCCTTGCCTGCCTTGACCCGGCGGCGGTTCTGGGCAGCCAGTGTCGCGAGGTACACGCGGGGGTTGTCGTCCGGCCAGCGGCAGCCGAGCAGGGTGCCCCAGTCGGCCTGGAGCCGCTCGACACCGTGCTTCTTCAACTCGTCCATCACCATGATGCCGTTGTTGTCGGTGAACGGACGGAAGGTCGCCACGTCCTGCTTGGACGGGGCATCACCGAGCACGAGCAGGTCCGAGCCGTTGTGCTCGAACTCAATCGGCGACCAATTGCCCTTGCCTTCCCAGTACGTGCGGAGGGGGCAGTTGGCGCAGTCGGCGCAGTCTCTCATGGTCGGTCTCTGTCGGAGGGAGAGGAGGGGGGCTGAACGTCCACAATGGCACGGAGCTAACGCCCAGCCCCCTCCCAGGAATCAGCCGTTCAGCATCTTGGAGAGCGGGTCGTCGCTTCCGGCAGTAGCGGAGGCGAGCTCCTCCTTCGCCGAGCACGCAGCCTGGTACTGGTTCGCGGTGACCCAGTTGTCTCGGCTCCACTGTCGCCCGTTCTCCGGGTCAGCAGGGATGAACTTCAGGTAGCCCTTACGGCCGGTGAAGTTCTCGAAGGCACCCTTCTTCGTGATGGCGTCGTAGTCGAACTGGCCGCGCTCACGCAGCTCGGCCTGCTCGTAGCCGAGGCTCATGAGGGCCTTCATCCAGAAGTCCATCATCATCGCATCGCGCTTGGAGTCGCCACTGTTGGCGCGGTTGAGCCCCGTGCGGATGACGCAGTCCTCGAAGTCATGCCCGGTCTGGGCACCCTCGATGACGCGCAGGCTGATCCGCATGCGGTCGTTGCCGGCCTTGGTCTGGCTGGCCTCGAGGCCGATGACCTCGACGTGGTAGATGTCAGACGCGGCGGGCGCGACGGCGACGTAGGTGTTGCTAAAGTCCATGGTCTTCTTTCCTTCGGTCTAGTAGTTGCCGATGAAGTCGGCGATGAGGTTGTCGGTGTGCTGACGTAGGACCATGCGGTCCATGGCGTCGGCGAGAACCCAGCGCGCATGGCGCGGGGAATGGTCAGCCAGGTAGGACGAGGCGGCGTGCGCCATCACCTTCTTGTAGTCGGGACGCTTGGCCTCCGACGCTGCGGACAGCAGCTTTGAGATGCCCTCGACGTGCTCGTCCATCCACGCCAGGGCTTCGGGCCGAGGCACGTCGATGCCGGCGGCGAGCATCGCCTCGCGGAGGTTGAGCGGGAACATGACGGGGAGCACAGCGAGGCGGTCGCCCTGGACGTAGTGCTCGTCCGGGCCCGTCGCGTACTTGTAGGGCCAACCAGGGGTGCTCGTGTCGTGGATGACACGGGCACAGAAGTCGACCATCGCCGGGAACTTGGCGGGCATCTGCCAACCGGGGATGAGCGGTGCCCCTGGGATGTAGCGGTTGTTGTTGTCCTTCTTCACTTCCCGAGGCGCCTGCACATGGCAGGTGAAGAAGACGTGCGACTTGGCTTCACGCGCTGCCCGAATGAGCTGGTACGTGCGCTGGTTGAACAAGTCGAACGCCGCGAAGCCCGACGCCTGCGCCTTGCACAGCTCCAGCTCCACGTCCGCGATCAACGAGAAGTCGTCGATGATGATGGCCGGGAACTTGCCGCTGGCCTTCTTCACCGTCTCGGTCAGGAACTTGAAGCCCTGGCGGCCGGTCACGTCAAGGACGTTGGGCTTCCAGTCGAGCCAGTTGGCACAAAGCAGCGCGCCCGGCGGCGCAACGAACAGGGCATCGGGGAACGCGCGAACGGCGGCCAGGGTCTTCCCGGTCTTCGCCTCTCCATACGTGATGCCCACCACTTTCTTACTCATCGGTCTCCCCACTCACATCGGGCGTGGTTCTCGCAGGCCCCATACGGGGTCCAGCATGCGGTCTCGTGATGCGCGGCAGGCCACAGCATCGGGTCGTCGTTTCGGTCTCGGAGGTCGTGTATCAGCCTTTCGGCGTGGACGACAGTATCACGGAACGTCTTGTCCGCAAACGGGGCGGGCTCGAGATCGATGCGCTCGAACTTGAAAGCGCCCTTTCGATCGGGCCATTGGATCATGTTCAGAATGACGCCGCCGAACTTTTCCCCGAGCAGTCCGCGCCCGAAAAAGTTGTAGCCCCGGAACTGCCCCGAGAGCGTGTAGCGCCTCATGACCTTCGAGGTCAGCCTGCTCGTGGTCTTGTGGTCGACGATGTACACGAGCCCCGTGGCTGGGTTGCGGACGATGAGGTCCGCCCGCTGCGTGTACAGGTAGCCCACGTCGCGCTCGTCATCGCGGATGGTGGCCTGGAGCTCCCTCTCCACTGTCATCGTTTCCCATCGCTCGGCTGCCCAGCGCAACTCGTACTCAAGGTACGTCTTCGCTACGAGCCCCGTGTGCTCCTTCCACACCTCCGCGTTGGGCTCGGCCTCGGCACGAGCCTCGATGGCATCGAGGGGCGAGAGGAGCTCGGGGTCCGGCGCGTCGCCCCGCAGGGCGTACCGGTGGGCCAGCGCCGTGTGGAGGAGCGTGCCCTTGATCAGAGCCGGGCTCGAGGTGGGCTCCGGGTTCTCCTTGCGTGCCATGTACAGGGCGTACTTGCGCGGGCACTGGAGCACGAGCTGGAGCCGGTGCCAGCCTCGACGGCTGGGGCCTGGGTCAAGCAGCCTGGGCATCAGGCTTCCCCGACAGTCGGCGTCATGAACGGGGCCTCGCCGACCGCAGGGCCGTCGTACATCTGGCGCACGAACCGCGCCCGCGCCACGGCTTGCAGGATGGCCGAGCACCAGGCCTCGTCCTCCATCTCTCCGGGCATCTCCATCTCGATGAGACAGGCGGCTGCCATCATCAGGATGGTCGCCTTGCTGCCGGGGCACAGGTCCTCGGCAGCGTCACACGCGTCTCCGATGCGCTGCATCAGGGCGCCTGCTGAATCGTTCTCTTCGCTCATTCCTTCTCCCTTCATGCGAACAGGGCCATGACGCCCTGGATGATGTCGTCTTCGCTCTCGCTGCCCGCGAGCGTATCGGCGATGCCGGATGCTGTCGGGTCGTCCAGTGTGTCCGTCACCTGCTCCAGCTTCTCCAGCAGGGTGTCGGCGACGTGTTCGTCCACGGTGCCCTCGGCGACCGTGTACATGATGTGTACCGACCGCTTCGAGCCGTGCCGGCTGAAGCGTCCTTCGGCCTGGGTCACCATGCCAGGCGTCCAGGGCAAGAGCCCGAAGATGGCGATGTCGGTGTTCTGAAGCCCGTCGACCGCCTCACCGAAGGCATCGGTCGTGCCGATGAACGCGCACGGGCCCTCGGTCTCGGCGTAGGCGTCGACCATCTTCGCCCGCTCCTTCGTGCTGACACCACCGTGGCCCCACCACACGGGTGCGTCACTCTTCTTCAGGCGGGTCGCCACGAGCCCCGCAAGGGCTTCGGCGTCCTTCCGGCGGCCGGTGAGCACCACGACTTTCTGGCCGTCCTCGAGCACGGCGTCCCGCACCGTGTCAGCAATCCACTGCCGCTTGCGCGACGCGGCTTCGAGGAGTTGCATCTCGAAGAGGGCGTTGGCTCCCTGCTTGGCGGCCCGCTTCATGTCCTGCTTGAAGCCCGCAGGGCGGGACTGGTCCGCCTTCGACAGGTAGATCAGGCTGCGGCGCAGGGGAGGCAGGTGCCGGCTGGCCTCCTCCTTCGTCACCACGCTGGTCACGAGGTCCAGGCGCTGGCGCAGCTCGTCGCAGTTCGACACACCGCTGGCGTCGAGCCCGCCGTAGGCACCGGGCTTCGCATCGCAGTAGCGCGTGATGAACTGGTAGTTGGAGCCCCAGGCACCGGGCTGCACGAGGTCGAGTTGGGCCCACAGGTCCGAGCGCCGGTCCCGTACAGGTGTCGCCGTGAGCCCGAGGCGACGGGTCGCGCCCTTCGCCAGCTTGGCGCAGGCCGCCGCCCGATTGTCGAGCCACGAGTAGTAGACGCTGCCGTCACGAGCCACGAGCCTCTCGCGGCGCTTCCAGGCCTTGCCCTTGTGGAGCTCGTCCCACACTACGGCCAGCCGGCCGCCTCGAGCCCAGGTGAGCAGGTACTCGGCCCAGCCCTGGATGGTCGCCCAGGACAGGACCACCACCCGCGTGTCGGGCTCGGGTGCGTAGGGTGTGCGCCCCGTCAGGACCTGCGGGCGCAGCGTCGTGTACTTCTGCGCCTCACGAGCCCACTGGGCCTTCGTGGGCGCACGGGTGACGATGACCACCCGCTCGTCGGGCGGCCCCTTCGTGAGCCACGCCAGGGCTGCGAGGGTCTTCCCCGACCCACACGCCCACCACAGGTGCACGTCGGGTCGGGGGTCATCCAGCACGCCCTGCTGGTAGGGCGTGAGGAATCCGTCCTGCACGAAGGGGCGCAGGCTCATGAGGGCGCCACGATGACGGACATGCGTGGTTCGTAGCTGACTTCGCCCTGGCCGCGTGTGTGCGCCTTGAGCTTCCGATGTACTGCGTACATCGTGTACGTGTACGTCGTCTCCCCGCGCTTGGCAGTGCGCGTCTTCTCCGCGAGCACCTGCTCACCAGGTCGAGGGCATCGCACCCACCGCACGGCATAGTGCTCGCGCACCGTATGGGCGCGTCTAGGGGCGCTCTCGCCTCGCGGGGCATCGGCCGGGGGCCGTACTGCCTTCAACGTCGCGAGCTTGTCAGGCGCCAGGAACAGCGTCTCCATAGAGATGCGTGATGCTGGGGGCCCTGTGACCTGCTTGCGCCCCTTCGACGACAGGCTGCTGCGCGGTGTGCGCTGCACCACAGCCACTTCAGGTGTGAGGTACGCCACGAGCGCCCTCTGCCCGAGGTCTAAGAGAGCTCCTCGAGAGACGCCGTCAACGCTGTTGCCCATGAAAATCCAGCCTGTGTCCGGACGGCACAGCGCTAGAGCCCACGAGCCTTGGAAGCAGGAGAACTCAAAGCACTGGCCCACGTAACGCTCGGGCGCAAGGGCCGGGTCGTCGGCAGCAGTCTCGGGACGTGCCAACAGCTCCTCGACAGTCTCGCGGGGGAGTAGCACAGTGCGCCGCCCCGCCCTCACCCACGCAGAGCAGAAGACTGCGAGCTGGCGCTCGTCGTCCCGCCACGCACTCGGGAAGGCCGCTGCCTCCAGAGACTCTGCGTAGGTCATCGCGCCGAGCCGCCGCATCGTCACGCGGAACGTCGTTCCCGCTGACTTCGCCATGCGGGCGATGATGTCGGGCATGAGGCTATGCACGTCAGACCCACGCCAACTGCTGGACGACGTCTGCCGTGAGCGGCCAGCCGTGGAGGGTACCGGGCTTGCGTCCCCGGGCCCACCACGTCGGCCACGTCGCCGTGAGGCGCAGGGGCGCCTCGACCGCGTCGGTGTCGGAGAAGGCCCACCACGAGTCGGTGGCCGGGTCGTGGACGACCAGCAGGGGCATCTTGCCCCCGAGGGTGTCGCACGCCTCCTTGGCGTCAGCCCAGGGGGCGGCCAGGACGCCACTGTCGGCGAGCACGTCCGCCAGGGGCAACTCGACGACGAGAACGTCGCAGGACCACTCGTCCCCGTTAGGGCGGGTGACCACGAGGCCCGGCTGGACCTGCCAGCCGTCCTCGGCGGGGAGGGCCGAGGCGAAGAGGGTTGTGAGGGGGGTTGCGGTGCCAGGGGTGCTAGTCTGCACTGTCAGTCTCCTTCTGCATGCGGCGAGCCGCTGCGATGCTGTTCTCTCGGGCAGTCAGGCTCTCCAGCCCCAGGGTGGAGAGCAAAGCCTGCACCTCTGCGACCACGAGCCAGTCGCCAGTGTCTGTCGTTAGCCTCGTGATGATCTTGGCTGCCGAACGGGCGGCAGCGAGTCGTTGGTCGTCAGTCACGTCAGTCTCTCGGTCTAGTGTGAAGGACGCGAGGACGCGTCCGTTGCGGACAGGACCCCCATCAGGGCGTCCATAGCGGCGAAGATGGCGTCCTGCTGGTCTGCCCCTTCTCCGTGACGGATGGACAGTCCCTCGCCGCGAGGGCAGAGCCACCACACCCACGAGCCGTCATCGAGGGAGACGGTGACGGTGTAGGCTCCAACGTCACGCTCGACGCTGGGCAGGTCCTCGGGGGCGAGCCGGTAGGTCCACCCGTGGGGGACGGGAATCCGGTTGACGGCGAATGGTCGGTCATCGGCCATGTCAGTCTCCTCTCTGTCTGTGCAGTGTATACTGCATGTTACGAGCCGCGTGGTGTCACGGAACGTCACAGCTGTCGGGCAGCGTGTCGGCGTAGTGTCGGTGCAGCTCTTCGACAGAGCAGACGACAAGGAAGCCCGGAGTCTGTGTCCCGACCCAGCCCCCGATGACGTTGAAGTCGAAGTGCTCACGAGCCTCGAGCCACGAGCACGCCGACGTTTCCTGTAGGATCTCCAAGCACTTGCCCATGTCGTACACGGCGATGGGCTCCTGACCAAAGCGGGCCATCACCCCCACGAAGGCAGCCTCGAACCCGTCGGCGAGGAGCACGCCCTCTCCGACGTAGCCCCCAAGCTCCTGCAACGTCACCTCTCCAAGCGTCATCTACTACTCCTTACGGTCAAACGGAGCGCCCTCTGCGGGCATCGGCCACCTCCAGATCGGCGAGGTCGCACCCGCACTCGGTGCCGGGGTTGTGCCCCGGCACCATGTCTAGCCATGCAGGGCGCACATCCCAGCGCACCCCCACCGTGGTGATGCCGCCACAGGTGCGGCTGTGCAGGTATGTGCCCACCCCGTACACGGGGTGGCGCACCCTGTCACCAGGGCGCAGCGCGTACTGGGCGCGCGTGGGGCGCTCTTCAGAACGGAAGCTCATCATCCACCTCCTGACGCTTGATGGGGTGCCCGTAGGGCAGTCGCGGGCCGTACTGGGGCCCGCGCATGTGGAGCCACCACTCGCGGTGGCCCTCCTCGACACGCATGTCGTGGTCCACCCAGGGCCAGTCCGGGTGCGTGATGCGCCGGGCCTGCGCCTCGACGCAGTGCCACTTGAATCGGTCGTCGCCGACCTGGCAGCGCCAAGCATCCGCGAGGGCCACGAGCCCCTCGTGGATCTGCGTGAGCCAGTGCTCGCGCATGGCGTCCATCTCCTCGTCGGATGGCCCGTGCCGCTGCGGGTCGGCAGAACATCGGTAGTACAGGTACATGTCAGTCTCCTTCGGTCTGCAGTCTATCTAACACGGGGCACGAGCCCCGCAAGGGGCTCAGCCGAACATCATGTCGGCGAGACGCCAGGTGGCGTCGTCGAACTGCCGTCCGTCCGTGATGCGCGCCGTGAGCGCGGGCCAGGGACGGCCCACCTTGGCGGACACCTTGTCCGCGCACTTGCTGCACAGCACCGTGCCGTCGATGCTGACACTGCGGCGGCAGTCGAGGATGGAGCCGCACCGGCAGAAGATGGCGCGGGCGACCGCACCCCGGTGCGCGCACAGGTGCGGCACCGCGTCCGGGTCGTGCTTCTTCGACGAGGCCTTCGGGGCCCGGGGAGTAAGGGCCGCGAGCCCCGCTTCGTTGCACTTCCGCAGGCCTTCGAGGGCTTCCTCGGACGGGGGCTGCCCGAAAACCCAGCCGCCCTTCGGCGCCGGGGCGTGGACGGATGCCGCCCCACGCATCCAACGCTGGGCGTCCCGCAGGCGCTTAGCCCTGTGGCCAGCAGCCCCGGTAGGGACGTGCGTGACGGTCCACGAGCCTCGCGACCCGTGAATGGCCCAGTGGCCCCGGCTGTCGCGCGTCTCGACGATGTCGGTGTCTCCTGCCTTGCGGGCACTGGCCCGCAGGGCGATTCGGTGTGTCTGGCTCATCGGTCTGTACTCCACTTCTGCATATGCACGGCGAAAAGTGTCGCCCTCGCCTGAAAGGCCCCCTCGCTCACGGGCGTGAGGTCGGCGGACGAGACCCGCGAGCGGGCCCCGTTCAGGAGCTCCACCCACACGTGCCCGGCCGGGGTGTGCCGGCCATCAGGGGGCGCGACGACGGTGCCAAGGCACCCGTCGTGGCCGACTCGTCGGTGTGTCTGGCTCATCGGTCTCTCCTCAGTCGGCCCACTCGCAGGCCAGCTCGATCGCGATCTCGCGGATGAAGTGGTCACCGTCGGGCTCCAGCCCGTCGATCTGCACAATCGTCTGCAGGCAGTCCTCCAGCAGCTCCTCCAGGGCGTCGGAGATGTCGATCAGGGAGGCGTTGAAGTTCACCCCCGCGTCGATTGCCTTGCCCTTGGTGAGGGGCACGATGAACGTGCCGCCGTGGACGGTGCCCTCAGGCTCTACGATGGTACTCACTTGGAACTCCAGACGGGCGCGAAGCCCGAGATGCGCTTGAGGTTGAAGCGGTCGACGCGGGGACAGACCCCCGGCCCAGGGTCGGGCAGCACCGTGACCTCGACGGTGCTGCCGTCGAGCGACACGGCGACAGACACGATCTGCACGCCGTCGTTGTACGCTTCGAGCACTTCGCGAAGCGACCCGGCAGCTGTCGCCGGCATGGAGGACGGGATCAGGTCAGACATCAGTACCCCCTCTTGACGCGCAGGTGGGCGCGCTCGATGGCCTCGGGCAGGCCGAGGTCGTAGTCGCCGTGGCTGAGCCCGGAGGCTGTGCCGTCCTCGAACGTGTGCAGAATGTGCACGACGTACGGGGCCTCGGGGTTGTGGTGGTCCGGGATGCGGGACACCACCGCGTGGGACTGGCCCCGCGTGTTGGGGCCGCCGAGGTCGTGGATGAACACCACGACTTCCCAGCCGAGCTTGCGGGCGGCGGTGACGGCAGCCTCGATGGGCTGCACGGTGGATTCGGTCGGCATCGGTCTCTCCTCTTCGGTCTGTCTGCAGTACATATAGCACATGAGACGCAGCGCGGAAGAGCCGAAGATGTCACGGAATGTCACGAGCCACGAGCCACGAGCCACGAGCCCCACCTATCATTGCCCACTCTAAGCCGTACAGCTGCCACCACACTGCGGCGGACACTGTGGCCAGCTCGAACAGGCGGCGGGCCACGACCGCGCAAAGGCTATCATTGCCGACAGGCCACAGGTGCGTAGCTAGGGGAGGGGGAGCCGGTGGCCGGTGGCCGGTGGCCGGTGGCCGGAGGCCGGCTGGCGCCGGAGGTGGGCCGGCTGGCGCCGGAGGTGGGCCGTGGACGCTACCGGGCCCGCGGACTTGTGGACGACCGCCGCCGCCGCAGCGCCGCGGCGCGCTGCCGAGGGTCGCCCCCAGGGCCCGCAGCCCCTTGGACGGCCCGCCGACGGGAGGCCGCAGCCGGAGGCCGGAGGCCGGAGGCCGGCGGCCCGCCCACAGCGACCACAGCCCCTACGGCTTGACAGAGCAAGGGGAGGGCTCACCCAGTGCGCGAGGGCGACCGGTCGCGCCACTGCGAGCCACCGGCAACTGCGAGCGACGGCCGCCCGGCTAGCGCCGGACCACAGCCGCGCCGGCCCGAACGCCCGGGGGGCGCGTGACATTTCGTGACTTGCGTTCTGCGTTCTCCACGAAAGCCAAGGAAGAACCTGCGTCCTCGAGGAATCAGCCGATAATCCAGTTTGAAACTGACGAACTGTCCTAGCGCGTCCCGAAGGGTAGGGTAAGGGGTACCCCCTCCGACGCCCCACAGGGCCCTTCTAGGCCCTCTCAGGGGTATGTCTGCAATATGCAAGGTTCTACGCATGCAATGGACCTAGCAAACAGAGACCCGCCGAAAGGCACGGGTCTAGCTGCACAATACGCCGGCCAACTTTATTTGCTGGAT
>Ga0208644_1004728_pt1 | contig 10181 bp, 11 predicted proteins | sample VirMetDEL_Nov_18_FD_184517 | JGI IMG/M metagenome (GOLD analysis project Ga0208644, IMG submission 184517) | Aqueous microbial communities from the Delaware River and Bay under freshwater to marine salinity gradient to study organic matter... | ecosystem: Environmental > Aquatic > Marine >...
GTGCTCCAGCTGCTGCCGCCCGGTGTCCAGCGCCGCGTTGAAGCCAGGGTCGTCCATGAACCCGTCATAATAGCCCTGCTGCGCCGGTCGGCCGTTGACGCCTATAGCGTCGCGGTACAACTTCAGTGCGTCGGTTCCTGCCGTGGCATAGGGGGCGACATAGCCGAGCGCTCGATCAGCACCGGCATCGACGAACCCCTCCGCCCGGCCTGCCTGCTCGTCGAACAGCCGGCCCCCGTTGGCCGTCGCCTCCATTTGCCGCTTGGCTGCGTCCTTGGCGCCCTTGGCGCCAACAATGCCCTGCAGGATCGACGCACCAGCGCCGGCCACCGCCATCATCGTAAATGGGTTCATCAGCTCTCTCGCATCAGGCCGGCCGCCTGCAGGGCAGCGATCAGCTCGTTGACCTTGGAGATGGTGGCCGCCGTCGAGGCGCCGGCATCAAGCGGCTCGACAGCCGTCGCCACTCGGCCAGAGACGTCCTGAATGCCGCGCAAGTAATTGTGCCATGGTGGCGTTGCTTGACCGCTGTCCGTCGCCAGCCGCGTGCCCTGCGGCATGTCGTAGGCTTTTTTTTTCATGGCGCCACCGCTTCTGCGTCAACGGCGGCCGACACGATCGCCTTGTTGGCTGCCGCATCCCAGCGGAATTCAAATTGGCGGCCGTCCTCGCCGCTGGTGCCCAGCTGGTGCGCAACCGTGCGTGTCTTTGTCTGCCCCTGCCGCCCGATCGGAAGTTGGATTTCGTTCGACCAGCTCGAGCCGCCGTCGTCGCTGTCCCGCACCATCATGACCGGATCGAGCGTCACCGCGTTTGATGGCGTGTTGAGGCCCGATCCTGCAATCCCGTCGACATACAGCGCGTTGAACTCCACCTCGCCGGGGTAGACGTGCTGCGGCGCTGTCACCACTCGGCAGATAAGCGCGCTGTCGCCGTCGACGCCGTGGTCGGCGTCCCAGGACCACAAAGCTCCGCTCTGCGTGTCTCCGGTGATGTACTTGCCGGCGAAGCGTGCGCCAAAGGACGACCGTCTGCGCGTCAGCCCGATGCTCGTTTCCTCGTGCCACAAGCCATAGCCTTGCGTGAGGTTCAGCACCCACGTCCAGGCCGATGAATTGAGCCGCAGGAACTGGTGGCCGCGCACCGTCACCACGTTGGCCTCTATCGTGGTTTTGTCGACCAGCGCCGCGATCGCCGCCGAGACCTGGTGCGTCGATATCACCTCAGTTTCGTATCCCGCCGCAATCCGCACTGTGAAATCGTTTGCGATCCAGGCCATCCGATTGCCGATTTGCACGACAGAGTGGGGGGCAATGCAGCCGAGATCGATATAGGTGCCCTCCAGGCGTCGGAACGGATTGTCGACGTTTTCGGTGAGACCCCATATTTCAACGCTTTCCTCGCCAAACAGCCACACCTGGTTCCCGAACACCTTGCCGCGGACAAGGCCGTCGGGCTTGCCTTCGGCCAAGTAGAAGGACAGCGCCGCGATGCTGTCGGCCGCGTTGATGTCAGAATAAGAGAAACGCCCCGACGAATGAAAAAATAGAACGTAGCGGTTCAAGAAATCGCAGGAATGAGCCGGCGGCAAGTCTGGGTCTGTGATGCTGGCCAGCGTGCTGCCCTCTATGACCTTGTTTTGACTGTCGCCGACGATCACAATTTGCGCGTTGGGCGACTTTAGATTGCGCGCGAAGAACACGCCGCTTGATCCCAGCATGCCGCCCAGATCGGTCTGGCTGCCGAATGCGTCGAAGCTGATGATCCTCTGCCCAATGACGCCGATCATTCGCGCGGCATCGACGGCGAACAGGCCGCGGCAACCGACCTGCCCCGCCACCGTGGACCACGCGCGCAGGCCCGGCGCGGCGTAGTGGGACCATTGCTGTTTGGCGGCCCGTTCCGCCGTGCCGCGCTTCTCGGCGTAGACGTTGATCAGACGCGGGTCCCCGTCTTGTCCGAACCGGCCGGGGCTGCTTTCGTAGGGCAGCGAAAGTGGTCTGATGGCCATCAGTAGTACAGCGCCTTGACGGTCTGTCCCGACCACGGCTTTGCCGCCACCACGTATAGCCGCTGCATTGCATCACCGGCCGCATAGTCCTTGCCGAACGACGGCGCCAGCCGCTGTGCGACCAGCATCGTGATCGGATCGAACACCGCGACAGGGATCTCGTCGGCATCCCAGAACGCGACGCCAACCACGCCGAGCTCGGCATAGATGGCGTCGTATTTCTGGTCAGATTGCGCCTTCTGCACGTCGGTAGGTGCCTCGCCCGCCCGCAGCACGCGGATTTCCCGCAATGCCGCGCCGGCAAGATCCTGGCGGGTTTTCGGCGTCGGCGCGGCCATGCTGCCTCTCCTGGCTTTGGACGGGTTGCGGGTGCTGGACTATTCGACGGGCGTGTCCTCGTCCTCGTCGGCCGGCTTGCTCTTCCCGCGGCCCTTAGCCTTGCTCTTGGGTGCACCGTCAGCGCTGGGCTCCTCGATCGTGAAATGCGAGTTGCCGCGGAGCTTGGCCAGGATGCGTTCGGCGCCGGGCGTCGAGAACTCCAGCGCAACGGGCTCGCCCAGTTCGAACGTCAGGCCGTAGGCGGTGATTGTCTCGGGATCGGCCGGCCCACCGCGTTTGCGGCCGGGCTGGCTCTGCGGATCTCCGGTAAAGGTGACAATGAGCTTGGTCATGTGGCGTCCTTGAAGATGAGGGGAAACGGCCGGGCGCGATGCCCGGCCGCTATGGTCGTTCCGATCAGACGCGCATACCGAACAGCAGCACGCTCACGTCGCCCGCCACGAACGTGGCAGCAGCGGCGTTGGCCTCGATCTGCACCTTGGTATCGCGGCTGAAGAACAGCGGCGTCGGCAGCACGATCGGGCGGTAGTTGGTGCCCGCCGCCATCAGATCGGTGATCGCGTCACCGGTCAGCACGCCGAAGTTGCCGAAGCCGTCCGGGTCGGCCTGATAGCCGGCGTTGAATAGCGTGGCATTCGTGGCCGCGACGTCGGCGTCGGAGCCAACCTCGTGCGGGAACGTGTAGCCATCGGTGCTTTCGCCGCCGTTGGCCGCCCAGCCGAGATCCAGGTCGATGGCCTCGGTCCCGCTATCGAGATCGGCGGACGCCAGATGGCCGCCGAAAATGATCGTGTTGCGCGGAATCCAGAGCATCTCGAAGATGTCGCCGTCTTCCACGTTGGCCGCGATCGGATACCAGCCGAACAGCGGCATGAGCGCGCCGGCATTCTGGATGCCAAACGTGCTCTTGAGCGCGCGCTTGGTGGCGCGGGCGCCCGTCAGGGTCTCTGCGGTCATGGTGTTAATCCTGTGAGGTCGAGTTGTGACGAAAGAGGCCAGCCCCTATCGGCTGGCCTCCGTTGGATCAGGCGCCAGATCAGGCGTCGTCGACAGCGGCGAAGTAGCCGGTGAGCACGCCGTGCTGCTTGGCGTCGCTCATGTCCTCCTCGTCCTCGTCCACGCCGGTGCCAAAGAACAGCTTCTTGACACCATAGATGCCGTCCATGGCGATGCCGTACTTGTCGCCATAGTCGAAGTCCTTGGTGCGCGAACGCCAGCGCTTGGCCCACGCCATGCCGATCGCCTGGGCGCCGAGCAGGTAGACCGGCGCCACGTCGATGGCACCCGCACCCACGCCGGCATACACCGGGAGATCATCGACCTCCTTGATGATCATGCCGTCATAGAACAGGTCGCCACCTTCCCAGATCGGGTTGTTGTGCTTGACCGAGACCGTCTCGCGCTGGGCGGCCTTGATCGTCGTGTCCTCCGACAGATCCCGGAAGGTCCGGGTGCCGGCCACGACCACATAGAACCGCTTGTCCTTCTCGATGCGGATTGGCTTGATCTTTGGGTTGGCCTGCAGGGCGAGCCGCTTCATCAGCTTGAGGGCTGGCGAGAGCAGCTTGTCGGCGGTGTTATCGATGTTCGCGAGCGACGCGGAATGATCGTTGCCCGAGTTGTTGGCCTTGCTGGCGCCGAACAGCACACGATCGGCGTTGGCGGCAAGCCAAGCATCCTTGGCGGTCTCCGACGCGGCGGCGTAGTTGAGCACCTGGCCGTTGTACCAGACGGAGCCCAGCGCATCGATGATCAGGTCGCGCGTGTCCTCCATGGTCCTGGTCATGAGCACTGACCGGCCGGCCATGCGCAGGTCGATGGCCGACGCCTGTTCGTCCATTTCAGACATGCGGACGCCAGCACGACGCTTGTCGACCTCGACCTTGTCGTTGCGGGTGTCCATCCGCTCCTCGTTGCCTTCCAGCACGTTGGAGCCGGTCACCATGGCGTTCTGCAGCCGGTTGACGAGGTTGAAGTTGACCTTGTTGCCCTTCTTGGCCTTGAGGTCTTCCTTCACTTGGATGATGGCGTTCTCGTTGGTCCCCATGAAGGGCGCGAACTTGTTGTCCTGGACGTACTCCTCGAAAAACTCGTCGTCCCACTGCTCTACGCGCATGCCTTTTGCGGGCCGGGAATCCATGGCCTATCTCCTGCGTCCTATGAGTGATGACAGCGGCCTTGGCCCCTCCCATTGCGGCCCCGCTGCGGGACCGGCGACGGAGCGAGCGTCGGCCAGCGATGTAGGTGTGACGGTGCGCGGTGCGGCCTTGGTCGGTGCAGCGGCTACGGCCGCTCCATCCTTGATGCCCAGCTTGGCGAGCACCTTGGCCGTGATCTCGGCCTCTAGCGCCTCGCGGTCCTTGACGGGGTCCGCGCGGCTTTCGAGCATCTTTGAGCCCGCCTGATACGCAAACTTCGCCGGGTTCGGAGACCGGCGCAGCTGCTCCCCGAGCTTCGGGTCGGCGGCGGCGGCTTGGATGAACGCGGCCTCGGCGGCTGCGAACTTCTCCTCGCCCACGCTGTCGATCATCAGCTCGCGGGTCAGCTCCACCCGATCCGTGAAACGCTGGGCCTCCAGGTATTCGGTAAACCCCTTCTGGTCGATGAGGGGGTCGGGAATGTCCTGCTCGGCGCGCGGCTGCTCCGACGACATCACCTTGCGGGTGAGGTCAGCGATCTGCCGCTCCAGCTCCTTGTTGCGCTCCGTCACTGATTTGAGAGCCGTTCGGGCTTCCCGCCAGTTCGCTGGACCGTCGTCGGACGCCGGCGGCGCGTCCTTTGCGTCAGCTGCGGCCGGTTCGTCTGCCGGTGATCCCTCGGCGGGACCCGGCTTGCGGTCGGTCGGTGCTGCTGGCGCTTCGCCCGTGCCCTCATCCGGTGCGCCGCTGGTGCGGGGCTCCCGGCTCAACAGGGCCGACAGGTCACGTGACTGGTATGCGTCGTCGCTCGCCTCGGGCTCGTCGCCCTCGACGTCGTCGTGCTCGGTGTTGTCCATTGGCTCTCTCGTGTCGCCCGATTGGCACCGGCGGCGTGCTGTCATCGCCCGTTGACCCGGCGGCGGCACTCGCGAACGCAACGCGAACAAACGCCCGATTGGCCCCGGCGGCGGGCTCTACGCTCGAAACTGATGCTGTGCACCGCTCTCCTGGCCTTGAATCGGTCCAGGACGCGGCGAAATTGAACCCCGGCGGCGGACGCTGCCGGAATGACGGCTGCGCCTCATGCGACCGCGTAGGCGCTTTGCGGAGCCGGTGCGCTTGGCGGCGGTTCTGCCATGGCCGACCCAGCCATCTCCGCGGGGGCCATGCGTGTCGTCAGCTCTGCCTCGTCGGCGTCGGCCATGTCCTTCTTAGCCCGCGCCCGCTTGCCCTCGGTGTCCGCCTTAAGGTTGTCGGCCTTGAGCGCCGCGGCCTCGGCTTCGGCCTTGGCATTGCCCTCCCGCATCTTGGCCAACAGGTCGCGGATGCGCTGTTTTTGCTTCGACGTGCCAGGCCACAGCTCCAGCTTGACCTCGAATGGCATCGTCGGATCTTGCGCCACGAACTCGAATGCCTCGTGCGCCATGTTGATGCTCTCAGATGCCGGCTCAATGATGATGTCGACGTCGAGCTCGGCGATCACGCCCTCGGCCGCCACCACCTGCCGCAGTTGCTGCGACAGTTCCGGGTCCTGGTCGGCCTCGTCGAGCCGGGCTGCAATCTCGTCGTCGGGCATGCCCTGAGCGCGGGCTTCCTCGGCCAGCTGCTCGGCTGCCGTCACAGGCCGATTGAACCCGACCTGTCGCGTAGTGTCGCGATCGTCGGACACCTCTATCCAGGTCTCGCTTTCGATGAATTGTTGGCAGCGCATCCACACGGCCTGATAAACGCGCTGTTTGAGATCGTTGTGCTGATCTCGCAGCGGCTCAATCTCGATCAGCCCGCCTTCCTGATTGGCGCGGATGGCCCGGCCAGATGGCGCCCCCGACTGTGTGCCCATCAGCGCCGAGTTGGGCCCCGACTTGTCGAACGCCGCGTCCGCGAGCTGCAGCATCTGCACGTTGGCTGCCGCCTGCTGCTGCCGCTCCACAAACTGGAATTTCCGAGCCTCAAGAGCACCGGGCGCCAGTTCCATGTGACCGTCGGGCCTGGCCTTCTGCCGCTTGAACTCGTCGACGTCCAGGATAGCGCCTTGCTCGGCCACCGTCTGCGTTGAGTTGATCTCGTGCAGGGCCTTCGAATGCCGCTTGTTGATGTCGTCCTGAAGGCTCAGCCACTCGGCGACTTCGCCGTAGCGGTTATTCTCGCGGTCGACGTAGGCGGAGCCCAGGATCATCGACGGCACGGAATTGCCCTGCTCATCGACGAACGGCAGCGGATATTCCTCGATCTTCCCGCCCTTGACGAAAATCGCGCGCCACCACCAGCCGCGCCACAGGTAGTCGATCTGCACCAGCCGGACGCGCTTCCGCTTGCCATTGACGCCGGTCGTCCAGGCAAACTTGAGCGGCTTGTCGTCATATGTGCGGCCCCAGGTCGATCCCTCGCCCGACAAGGTTGCCGCGATCGCGTCCTCGGCCTCTGGGTACATCTCAAGGACGTCGTCCTCGTCTTTCCAGATGTACCCGCCGAGATAGCGCGCATCTTCGAAGTCGTGCTCCGACGAATGCGGGTCGTGGAACAGCCGATCCCAGCGCCAGCGCTTGACCTCGATCACCCGCGGGTCACGAGCAGACGGGCCAAGCACTTCGATCCCGCCATAGCCTTCGTGGATGAAATTATCCCAGACCTCGGAGAATTTGCGATCGAGGCGGTTCTTGCGCTCCTGGAAACGGAGCATGTCGGTCGCCTTGCTGGCGTCGTCCTCGGCCGTGCTCTTGTTGGCGAAGGCCCGCGGGTCCGACCGGTTGCGCGCTTCCCAGCCGCGCAGAAACAGCACCTTTCGCTTGATCTTGTTGCGGATCACCTCGGGCTGGCCGCGCCGCCGGAGCTCCCGCTTCTCCTCGGCCGTCAGCTGCTTGTTGTCGGAATAATCCCGGCAGCGCTCGGCGAGCTCGCGCGCTTCCTGGCTCGCCTCGGCGGCCTGCTCCACCCAATCGCACAACGTCTCCAGCGGGGCGCCGCCGGGCACGATGCGTGACATAGACGGAGGCGCAATTCGCCGGGCGCTGCCTTCCGGCCGGCTCGCCTCCATGGCGCTGTAAGTTGTCAGACTACCTTCCATCCAGGTGCGCTCTCGCTGTCGTCGTCGTCCCAGGCGTCGCGGCGCTTTGGTTTGCGCTGCGGCGGCAGCCACGGACGGCTATTGCAGGCATATCGTGTCTCGTCTGCCGCATGGTCCTCGGCGTCGGTGTCGAGGTCCTCGGCATGGTTTCTGTCGTGCTGCAGCACTGGCAGCGTCCTGATCGTGTCCTTGCAAGCTGCCGTGAACACCAGCATTGCCGGCTTACTATCACCGTCGCCGATCAGCCTTGACCGCAGCTGCGCCCAGCCCGAGATAGGGCCAGCAGCCGCGCCGCCGCGCGTCACGCGCGTGTTGTCGGCAGGCTTGAAGTGCACCCCGGCGCGGGCGAACTCCTCGGCGATCGACGGGCCGCCGTTCTCGGCAAAGCAGGCCGGGTCAAGCACGCGGTATGTGATCCTGTCGCCCTTTTCCCGTTGCTTGATGCCTTCGGCAATCGCTTGATTGCTCAGCTTCAAGCCTTGGTGCTTCTCGTTTGCGCCGTACCATTCGCGGTACTTGACGATGCACCCTCTCGGGATCACGACGCGACGACCTGGCCCGTTGCCCTCAACCACGACTTGATCTGAGGCGACGGCATACCAACCCACCGAGAACGGCGACGCTGAACCCCAGTCCATGGCCGCAAAGCGCAACCATTGCTCGGGGATGGCAAACGGCTGCACCACGTGGCGCGCTTCCGACCAGCAGTCGAAGAACGCCCCCGGTACTGCTGACCAGTCCCCCTCAAGCCAGGCTTTGACCAGCTCTTTCGACCCGACGAGATAGAGCCGGCTTTGATAGCTGGCGCTGCGCGTCGTCAGGATCTTGTTGTCAGACAGCCGGGACGGGATCACCGCTATTTTGTGCAGTGTCCCGTCCGGCAGTTTCCGCGTCACCACCTGGGGCTTCAGCGGGAACGGGTGCAGTCGGTAGCGCTCCTTAATCCAATGCTGGCCGGCACCGCCTGGGTTTCCTGTCAGGATCAGTTGCTCGGGAACGCCAGATGTGGAGCGGAGCGCCCCGAACAGCATATCGATTGGCTCGGGCGACGGATATTGTCCGACCTCCTCGACCCAGGCATCAGAAAGGTTGCGGCCCTGGTACTCCTCCGCATCCTTCACCCTCTCCAGATATTTGAAGCTAATCCGGCCACCGTTCGGCATCCGAAAAATCAGCTTCGACGCATTCCACTTGGCGCCAAGCGGCTCGTAGATCTGCCGCGCCCGCTCGATCGCGTCCTCGCTCGACACCGTAGTGCGCCGGAACGCGATAGCGTTGAACGCCGCGCCATAGCGCTTTTCCTTCAGCGCCCACTTGCCGAGTACGCCGTCCGTCTTGCCGCCGCCGCGTGCGCCGCCGAAAAATATCTCAGCAAAGGGGCAGTGAACCAGCGCGGTTTGGGGCCCCTCCTGCGGTGCCCATAGTAGTGAATTGCCGCTCCCATTCATCGGCGCTCATAGGCTTGTCGAGGATGACGAACGTCGCTTGCGGCGCCGTCCCCTTGTCCGTGAACATGCCCAAATGCCGGCCTAGCTTCTCAAGAGCGGCCTGCTTGTCGGACAGCTTGACGCGGATTGTGCCGCCCTCGGCGGTCACAGTCTGGCTTACCTCGCAGACCACCGCGCGTTGATCGTCGGTCAGGTCCTCTTGCGGCCGAACCCGAACGCCGCTCGGTCCCCACTCGAAATAGTCCGACGCATTGGCAAAAGCGATCTTGGCCAGCTCGGCAACGATGCGATCGACCGTCACCTCATGGCGCCGGCGATGTCCAGACCGAAGCTCCTCGATCCTGGCCCTGATCTTGTCCTTGCCGAGCAACAGCGACGCTTTGGAATTGATCGTCGCTGCCTTCATCTTTTCGGCGTTGTACGATCTCCGGTAAGCCTCGCTTGCGTTGGCCGTCTCGATGTAGGCAAGACAGAACGCTTCTTCCTTCGGCGACAGCTTCTCGCCTTTGTTCATGTTGCCCCTAGTCGCTATATGCGTCGTAGCCGAGATCGACCGTCAATGCGGCCTCCGGCACGCAGAAGCCCAGCGCCAAAAGGCGCTTGCGGCCGGTGCTGGTCGTGATCGTCAGCTTCGCTGCTCCGGTCCAGGTCACGCCCGACACGGCCAGATCGACGCTGGTGCTGTTGTTCGTTGCTGTCAGCGTTACGCCGCTTTGCTCAGACAGTGCCGATGATGCTACGGTTTCGCCGGCGTCCAGCCATTCGTTGAGCTGGGCCCGGAACGTGTCGACCTCGCCCTCGGCAATTACCATTGTGATCCGCCCGCCGATGCGCGAGCAGCCCCAAAGCACCTCGCGCCCGTTGGGCAGCATGCGCGCGATGCGCTGCGGCATGATTGGCCCCCGGAAATGCGAAACCCGCCGCGGGGTTGCCGGGCGGGCTGATCGGGCGCAGTCGTGCACCCTGATCGATCCATACTTTTCAGCGTGCACGCTGTCAATACGGTGTGTAGGTTGTAGCAGCGCTACAAGTCGACATTCCGGCCGAACGCTGGTGCGACGGCTGACGCGATCACCAGCCCGGATCGCACGGCAGCAAGCGCGAACTCGAAATACAGCAGCCACAGGCCACTGCCGAGCATCCCGCCGGCCATTACGAATCCGACGAGACGACGCACGGCG
>Ga0208644_1004729_pt1 | contig 10180 bp, 15 predicted proteins | sample VirMetDEL_Nov_18_FD_184517 | JGI IMG/M metagenome (GOLD analysis project Ga0208644, IMG submission 184517) | Aqueous microbial communities from the Delaware River and Bay under freshwater to marine salinity gradient to study organic matter... | ecosystem: Environmental > Aquatic > Marine >...
TGAGTATCTGTTAACTGTGCCATAATAGCTAGCTTAACATTAGATAAAGCGACTTGATCTCCTTGTTCTGCTACTCGCTCCAGTATCTTGGCTGCAATAGTTTCTTTTGTATCAGAACTTTTTTCTTCTTTGCTATCCTCTTTTGCCTCAGAGGTTGGTTCACTATCGGACTCTTCTTGAACCACTTCTACCTCAACAGACATTTCTTCCATGTCTATTTCAACTATTTCTACATCAATTTCCATATCCCCTTCCATTGTAGTGATTTCCATTTCCATACTGCCGGTATCAGTTTCTACTATTTCAAAATCCATAGTTATTATCTCTTCAAAATCAGCAGATATCTCTATTGTAAAATCTGCTAATACCTCTACAGGAGCTATATCAATAGGATCAAAAACAGGTGGAATATAGACAGAATCAACTTCATAAGTTTGTGATGTAATAACTGATTGTACTTGTTCAGTGACTATATTTTCTACTAAAGTAATTACTTCTTGTACTTGAGAATAGACTGCCCACATTCTCATGTCATCAATAACAGGACCATACCAACCTGCCCAATAACCATTATCCAAACCATAATAAGTAGCAATCGCTAAAGTATCGGAACCTAATGTGTTAGTAGGGATAGAGAAAGAAGTTTGATAGGTTTGCCAAGCATTGCCCACGGACCAGCTAGTTGTTTTCATATAATCTTCGCCTGTCGTTGGGTCTATTACTTTTAAGGTAATTGTAAATGTATCTAAATTACCGCTAGAACAATCGCCACCTATTTGATTAGTGCAAGCATAAACATCTGCTTGGCCATATAAATCAAAACCTTCATTGATTTCTGTTACGTCTAAATAGTCTGTTAAATTTTCACTAAATGTTATTTGTCCACCTGTATAATCAGTATGAACATGACCTGTATTGTTAGAATAGACGTGATCTAAAACTCCACCTGATGTGGATTTTGTAGCAGTAGTGATAAGGTTATTGGTAGTTTCTGTACTAACTATTTCATAGCTAGTTTGTTGAATATATTCGACTGTTTCTACTTCTTCGATAACTGTTTCTGTGTGAGTATAAGTATAAGTTGTTTCTTCAAAGTCCCCTACCAGCTCCACAGAACTATCTGATAAGACAGATTCCAAGGTAACTGAGATAACAGTACCACCACTGGGGCCAGTATCTCCAACGACATATTGTTGCTCGTAGCCTTTAGAAGAGGTAGATGCCAGTAGCAATAGCCAACAATAGACCACCGCCAATAATATATTTCTTAGCATTGCTAGGCTCCTTATAACCTGGTTTATCTTCTGGGTGTGAATCCCATCCTGCTTGTGCAGTTTCACCTATGGTTCCAAAATAAGGACAAGGTGTTCCTGCCATTTCCATTGCATCAAAAACTCTTGGATCTTGACAGAGTACAGATACTGCTGCCACTTTCATTCCCATACCATAGAGGGCACGAGATAATTTTAATCTTTCACAGTTTTCATCTGTATTAACTGTGGCACCAGCGATTCCCAATATTTGTGTCTGAACTGCTGCGCTTGCCCCAGTGGTACAAACGTCTTGGTTATTGACAATAACACTTGGCGCTGAAGCTGTTGATGGTGCCTTATCCACTGTTGTAGTTCCAGTAACTGTAGATGATACTGTGTTTGTTTCTGCTTTTGTTTCAAAGGAATAGGTGCAAGCAAAAAATAAAAATACTGCCGAGATTAAATACAGAAACCAATCTTGTTTCATTTAGCATCTCCAGCGTTTACGTGCTTGTCTTAATCTTGAATTTGGATCTTTTGCTGCTTTTGGAAACTGTTTCATCTGTCCTGCAGAACGAGCACAAAATGATTTTCTTCTTTTTGCATCTTTACTACCAGGTTTTACTTTTCCTGTTACTGCTGTTTTTAATTTAGAACCAGGATTAGCTTTTCTATAAGCCTTAACCCCTTTTTGAGTCATCCCCGCCCCAGATTTAGTGGGGCGGAAATTTCCAGATTTTACTGAAGTCTTAATATTCATTAAGCACCTGTGTAAAATACAGTACAAGTTGTATTTGTAGCGGTAACACTCAGATTAGTTTTAAATACAACACCTTGTTCTGGGATATGCATTGCAAAGTCTGAGGTACCTCCAACAACGGCTACATTGAATTTTTCAACGCCACCATCACTAAATGTTACAGTGCCAGCGTTAGCAGTTACACCAACAATAAATCCTTTGAGTCGAGCTCTTGAGGCATTTATTACTGTAGTACCTGATCCTGCACTTTTAACACTTACATCACTATCGAAGGCCATGAGTTACCTCCTTATATTGATGATATGTTAGCGAGTGTATCACATCTTAACCAAGATGTGCCATCAGAAAATGCATAAGTAGCAGCTCCATTAGCTCCATCTTGAACGTAAATCATTACGCCTTCATTAACATCTGCAACTAAAGATGTGCTTCCTGCTGTAATCACAGTGTTGCTTGTTCTTGTGAATGGAGTGTTGCCACCTTGTTGTGTGTCATTTGGGGATGTTCCTGCGTTTGGATTTGCACCACCGATGAAACCATTTAAAGATGTAACTGGTCCTTTAAAAGTAGTTGTTGCCATAATAAACCTCCTAGGTTGTATAGACCGATTACATAGTCTCTATACCCGTCTGCTAGCTCAGTCTATGTAATCTGTTATGCTAGAACTCTTTTATAGCATAAAAAAAGGGGGCATCAAAGCCCCCTTTAAAAGTATTATCTACTTAATGATTATGCACCAGAAGTACCGAATACACAACGAGGATCAGAGAAACCAAATGAGTATCTCTCTCTTGCTTTGTATCGGATGTTTCCTGTGTCGAAATCACCTTCCATAGATGTCTTTAATGGGCTTCTTGAGAACATCTTGAAGCCATTAGGAGCATCTGTCTTGATGTAGAAAGCGTCAGCATCAGTTAAGTAGTGGTTCACAACATAACCCTGTGGGATCATTGACATGTTCTTAATAGCGTTGATGTCGTTGTCTGCTGTTCCAACTCTTAAAGAAGTGTTTAAAAGTCTGTCAGCAGTGAACTGTAACTGTCGAGGTACGATTAACTTCATACCTTTGATAGCTGTTCTTAAGCCTCTCTCATCTCTGAAATCAGCGATGTCGATAAGTGCTTGCTCAAGTGATGTTTCGTTCAAGTCAGCATCAGTTGATAATCTGTTTGATAGATATCCACCAGATTGTAATGGGTGCTGAGTGTTGATCAAAGATACACCATCACCACCAGGATTTGATCCTGCTGCGCCGGCTGAAGCAAAAGCGTTGTTAAGAACTGCAGCGCCCTTAACTTGCTTTGTGTTTGCCATTGAACGAGCAAGTGCTCTTGTATATCTAGCAGCAAGTCTGTCGTAGAGGTTGTCCTCAACAGCTTCCTCAGTGATAGAGAATGCAAGTGCGATTGTCTCGTGTGTGTATCTAGCAGTAAATGTTTCGTTTGCTGTATCGAATGATACGCCTTCACCTTCTTGTTTAGTTGGTGCAGTTCCGAAACCTGCTAACATTACTTCTTCTTCGAACGCTCTGTCTGATGACTCAGTGTCGAAGATTTCAGCATGTTCGTTGTCGTATCTGTCATACTCCAGGCCGAATAGTGCATTCAAACCTGGCTCTAGTTCTTTAACTAGTTGGGATCTACTTATAGCCATAGTTTAATACCTCCTATACGCCTGCTGTATTAGCACTGTATAAGTGCTTGTTCCATTTAATAACGACACTACAGTTGTTTGAAGATGTGTCACTGTTCTCTGGATCTCCAGAAAGAGCAACAATCTTAACTGAGTTGTTTGCACTGTTACCGAAAGTTTCAGCGTTTACTGCAGCTTGTGATGTACCACTGTGTGTTAGACCAGCAGTGTATACTAAGTTTGCAGTTGCACCGATATCAGTATTAGCGAAAGCACCAGTTGCTTGAACTTCAAACAATTGATTTGGATCGTCTAGTACGAATGCTTTGATGATACCATCGTAGCTTGATGTGTTAGCTGGGAAAGAATTTCTCCATACGGGTTTTCTTGTGTTAACGTCAACATATTCGCAACCATTGAAAACACCTACTACTACATCGGAAACACCATTAGCTACGTTGATTACACCATTAGCTGTCATCTGAACAGGATCTCCCTGAAAGATTGCAGTTCCAGAACCATTAGCGATGAGATACTGAGTCTGACCATTTGTTGATGGGCCAGAACCATTCATCCTTACAGCTCTAAAACCATATGCATTAGCTTGGTTTGCCATAGTTATACTCCTTTAAAGTATTTATTGTTAGTAAGTGCTACGTCTTGGTCGAAAAGAAAATTATTCATTTTTATTCGAGCCACCGAACGTAACTTTAGTTTGTCGTTGTGGTTTACTAATCGGCATCCTTGGGTCTTCCTCTTTCATTAGATCGTTATCAACAGCCTGCTGTTGATCGTGTGCAAGTTGAGAGTAATATTGATCTCTCTCTTTAGCGATCTCAATTGGAACCCGAGCCAATAATAATCCACCAACCGATACAACACCTGCGTGCTTACCTTCAGCTTCACTAGGAAAATCAAAATCGGGATATTCGTCGGCTCTGACAAGTTCATATCCTTGTCTAATACGACCGATAACATTTTTGTTATCTTCATATCCTCGTACTGATTCCCTAATCCATCTGAATTTAAACCCTGCTGGTGGTTCGGGAGTGTCTAACGAGCTTGGTAGTTGCCAGTGTTTAATACGAGCTGTCTTTTCACGCGTTTGTGCAGATCTCGAAGTTTTATCTATTTGTGTCATAGTTACCTCCTACTCTGTAACTTAAGTTTCTCTTTCGCATATTGCTCTGGAGTTAAATTAAGTCGTTTTGCCATGTGAAGCTCTGTGCTTGACAACTTAACTACGTTTCGTCCTGTGCCTCTGTTTCTATTTGCGCTTGCAACAGTTTGGACTGGTTGTTGCTTAACGGGAGCTTCTTCCTCTACGGAAGTTTGCTCTTCAAACTTATGCGGTAAATTTGCACGCATACGTTTATCGATCTCACTATAGTAAATATCTGAGCGAGGATCAATATTTTCTTGCACTAATTCGTCATGGATTGCATAGGCTACTGTGGTCATTACCTTATCATTCCCAAACCATTCATTCTCTGCCGCCCAAGCTTCCGCTTTAGGGTCACGAACTGCTGATTGTGCAGGTTGAGGAATTTGATAATCACTCTCTTTAGCCGGACTTTTTGCTAGTTCTTCACGCTCTTGCTTCATTGTATCGTATCTAGCTTGTTCTGCTCCAAGTCTACCGATATCTAATTGAGCCTGGGCCACTGCTTCATAGTCCTGGTCTTCCATAGCCTTCTTCAATTTAGCTTTTGCAGCTTCCATTGAATTAGTCAATCTTCCACCGAATTCAGTAAAATAGCCATCGTTAGTTTTATTTAACTGTGCTCTAGCCTTATCTCTCTCTTCTTTAAGAAGTCTAGCAATATTAATTGCTTCCTCTTCTCTTCGACGAGATTCGCCTAACTGATAAGCATATTCATCAATTCTTTTTTGAACTGCTTTACTATACTTCTCTTTAGTCTCTTTAGGCTTTTCTTCTTTTACTGGTTCAGCTTCTGAAGAAACTTCTTGCTCTTCTTGAACTTCAATATCGCCTCTAGGCTTTTCTTCTTTGAGTTCAACTTCTTGGTTATCTACTTCAGTAGGAGTTTCAATTCCTTGAACTTCTACATCCATATGACCAGTTTCACGAGCTTCTTTTTCGCGTTGAAGTTCTTCAACTTGTTTCATTACTTCGTTCATGTATATACTCCTAAAATATCTTCAGGACTTTTTACTGTCCCTAAAATTTCATCGTCATTTAATATTCTAAGTTCGCCACCCTCAATTTTAATTCGAGAGCCTGCGTACCTGGCAATAATTACCCAATCGCCTTTTTTACACCAAGCACCATTAGGAAACTTTTCAGTGTCTTTATAAGCGAGGTCGCCCACTTCTAATACTAAAGCACATACAGAAGCAATCTGTTGTTCTTCAACTGCTTTGTCGGTTAATAAAACACCGCCCTTTGTTTTTCCTACACCTTTGTAAGGAAGAACTATTAATCTCCAACCTGTCGGTTTGGGGATTCTCTCTAAAGCCGGGGGTGTATCTTCTTTCTTTTCAGCAGCAGGTTTAATTCCTACTATCTTCTTATCAGGAAGTATTATTCCTGGTTTCTGTGTCATCGTCTATCTCCCATTTGCGAAACAGTTCCCTAGTATCTGAATCGAGTTTGCGTAATGAGGTGAGCTGACCAACTAGGTTTTGATACGACGCCCAATCTCCTACGTTCCCATCCAAAATAGCAGATATTATATCCTCTTGTCTAGTCTTAATTAATCTTAAGATAGCAGTATAGATATTATCTTCTCTCACTATTTTTTGAATTTTTTGATTGCAAGGTCTGTTACTTTAAGACCAAAGCTTGAAGCGATTGCTGCCATTAAAGCCCAAATATACCAATCTGGTAATTCATCTAGAGCTAAAAATCCGTCTTTTAGTTTTGTAATCCAATCGGGTCTACCTAAGAATACAGCAAGAAAAACTATAATAAGGGGAACTGACAAGATAACTGTAAACCACTCATCTCGCCAAGACTCCCCCATATTTTTTTGAGCTTGAAGTTTATATTCAATTTCACCTTCTGCCATTTTCATAGCATGAGTCTGTTCTGCTTGCGCTAAATATTTTTTAGTTTCAGTCTTTGTCTTAATGACATCGACTAATCCACCAGCAACAGTAGAAATTAAACTCCAAAGCATTGATTAAATATATTGTGCGATTACCCAGCCAATAGCAATACCAATTACAAGCCATTTCTTTTTAGGGTGATCATTCCAGAGTTGTTTAATTTTATCCATTACTTTACTCCTATGAATTTTGTTCCACGGATTGCAGAACCTGTTCCTCTCATACCCTGAGAGTTTGGACCCTTTTTAGGGGGAACTGTTCTAGTTAATCTTTTACCTTCAACCGAACCTCCATTACTATATCCGAAACCTGATTTAATGTCATCCTCTGATATGACACCTGCGTCGAGCAATTTCTTTTGCTCATCAAAATCAATGGATCTATCTTCTTCCATTTTTTTAAGAACACTTTTTTTAGAGTAATACTCTTTTTTCTTTTTCTTTTTAAACTTTTCGCTAGGCGCTTTTCTTTTTAATGGGGGCATTAGAATACTCCTTTGAAACCTTTTCCTGTGATAGCTTTTCCTGTTCCACGAACCATTCCGCCTTTGTTGTATTTTTTAGCCATTCCACCACAACTACAAGACATAGCTCCACATTTCTTACAAGCCATTCCACCACTGTTAGCTTTTAGTATTTCAGCAGACTCGTATTTATCTTTAAATCTTTTTTTAGGACGTTCAGGCAGTCCATCAGGTATGTCTGTTAATTTAGGACGTTCAGGTAAAGTAAATTTACTAGATTCTTCGTTGCCTTTTTTCTTAGTGCTACTGTGTCTCTCACCTTTTTCTTTTTTAATTTTATTTGCCGGCATAATAAACTCCTTAATGTACTGTCTTGTTACTGAGGCTACTTAGTTCAGTAGTAGCATCAAATTTAAAACTCGCTAGCAACTTTAACAAATCTTGTGTTTGTTGCAACCCTATTTCCTTGTTCATGGCCCACTGACCTACTGTTAGAAATGCAGTAGCAATAGCTAATCCATCTACATTTTGACTACAATATAGGGCATATAAACTTTTAAATTCTTTTACTAGACTATCAACAACGTCTTTATCAACTTCTTCCCAGTTACTTAGAAGATTTTTTGGTTTTTCTTTTTTTTCCATTTGATTTACCTGCCTCACTTAATGCTATTGCTATCGCTTGTTTCTGAGGTCGTCCCTCTTTCTTAAGCTTCTTTATATTAGCACTAATTGTTTGCTGGGAGCTACCTTTTTTTAGTGGCATTCATCCTCGCAATCTGAACGGCAGTTCGTTGATCCTGTATATCTCTTTGATTTTGTAATTTTTGTGAATCAATAGATTTTTTGTAACTTAATTTTTCTTCTTCTAGTTTTTGTTTCGCTAAATCATCTGCAGCATCTAAATTTATTTCTTGCTGCTTTAGATCTAATTCTCTTTGTTTGATTTCAACAAGAGGATCTTCTCCTTGACCTGTAAAACCAATTGCATCTTGTTCTTCTGCTACTGCTTCGTTAATCATCGCTGCAATTTTTACGGCTACTCTTCTTTCAATCTCTGGTTGGAATTGTTTCATTAACTCTTCTGGAAGTTGTCCACCAAACTTCATCGCTTGTTTGTTAAGCTCAGGTTGAACTTCGGCCATCACTTCTGCTCTTGCTAATGCAGCAATATGTTCGGTGATATGTGATTGTAAAATTGTCATCACTTGAGGATTGTTTCTCACTAAGTAAGAACTCATAAATGCTCTATGCGCTTCAATGTGTGCTTCATGATCTTGTTGTGGGAACACCACTAAAGATTGCATTCTTAATGCTTGAGCATTTTCCATACCAGGATCCATTGGCTCAGGTTTAGCCGGAGGTGGTAAGATTGCATCAATCTGTTGAACACCTAATGCTTGGTACATTCTTCTGTACGCTTCATACTGATTGTGAATTTGTGGATTAGCCTGGGCTAATTGTAATTGAGATTGTGCCAACATAATTCGCTGACTCATAGAAAAAATATCTGGGTTTGAAACAGGTTGAACATCCACTCTCTCATCAAAGTCGGAAGCTTTGATCATTCTGTTTCCACCTTCTACATTGTAAGGATATTCGGGTGGAAGAGATGTTGCGAAAATTTTAGCGAGTAATTCGAATTCATTTTTTTGGGCATAGTGGCAACGCTTATGAATAGCGGACATTACCCGTGTACCCTGTTCTAATAATGCGATTGTAGTACCGACAGGATTTGCTTGGGAACCTTCTCCCACTTTCATATCTGCAATAGCCGCGAATCGTCGACCACTGTCCACGACATAGCCTAAAAGATTAAAGAGCGTTTGATCTGGGCCTTTATAAGGCAACGGCATTAATGCGTTTCGAAGATCGCCTCCTGGTGCATCGACATCTCTAAACTCACCAGGGGTGAGTGGCTCGTCGTCATCTCTCACTCTTAGCCCTCTTGATTTAAAACCTGCGGGAAGATTCGATAGCGTACCTGCATCTAACAATGCTCTTAAAGCAGAGGTAGCAGTACGGGTTAATCCTCCCAACATATGTACCAGTCCGAAGCCATAGAAGCCTAGCCCTGGTAAAAACTTGTAATGAACAAAATATTGATTGCGTTTAAATAAAGGATCGTTCGGTGCGTAGTTTCGATAGATCGATAATATCTTTCCTGTACCTTGTTCCAATGTCACAATGTATGGAAGTTTTAATCCTGTGGGCTCACCATCTGTTCCGACATTTTCATATCCACTTAAATCTAAATCGACATGCATCTCTAACAGAATATACTGACCATTGAAGTCGCCTCTCTTAACGCCTTCTAGCTCATCATACTTTTCTTGAATATCCGAATACGCTTGATAGAGATCGTCGTTATCATCGATGTCAATGTCTCTGTAAAAACCAGAAAGCATTTGTCTCTTCAAATCATTCGGAGAAATTTTTAATTGGTGTGTAATTCTTTCTGCATCTTCTAAATCACTAGCACCATAGTTAATAATTAAATCTTCGGCCGGCACAAATTTAGAAACAGGTCTTCCTAAGTTTGCGTCGTAATAAACTTTTTTAAAAGAGCTACCGGCTAAAGGTAAATGAAAAAGCATTTGATCCATTTCAGGATCGTACTCTCTCATCTGATACATTAACTGATAGTTCATAAATTCTTTGACGCGATGAGCTTGTTGTTCTGTTTCGTTATTCACTTCACCAACGATGGCCGTTTTCACTGGACCACCTGCGGGTAATAATTCTTTATATGCTCCCGCTTGAAATTGTGTGACGGCTTCTGCTAGTAGTGGGTGCGATACGGAGGCTGCCCCTCTGAAGGGTTCGCTCACTTCTGTATATTTAAAACCTAATAGATCTAAACCTTTGATGTAGGATTTTTCCCAATCTTCTCTTGAAGTAACATCGACAGAGTATTGACTTCGTAAATCGTTAGATAGCTGCGCGAGAGTTGGTTCTTCAATGATCTCTGCTAAGTTCTCAGAAAAATTATCTTGAGAA
>Ga0208644_1004731_pt1 | contig 10178 bp, 17 predicted proteins | sample VirMetDEL_Nov_18_FD_184517 | JGI IMG/M metagenome (GOLD analysis project Ga0208644, IMG submission 184517) | Aqueous microbial communities from the Delaware River and Bay under freshwater to marine salinity gradient to study organic matter... | ecosystem: Environmental > Aquatic > Marine >...
TGGTGGGGATTCTACTCCGGCTTGGATGTCGCCCAAGATACTAGAGGCGGTGGTGCGCTTGCTGACAACTGGAAACGAATGATCGGCGTAAATAGAAGAAGAAACATCTAAATTGCCCTAAATAATAGTATGACAGGCAGCATGATTTCGTCCGATCCCCGCAGAAACTATGCGGGACCAAAGAAACTAAACTCAAATATCGAGGCTTGGTTGAGGCAACAGGACAACACAACAAAAGAAATGTTTAGATATTAGAGGAGTCCTCCTTTAATATTGTATGGCAAAGATTTTGGTGACTGGAGGGCTTGGCTTCATTGGAAGCGAGTTCGTAAATGCAAACTGCGAGAAGCACGATATTGTCGTTCTTGATCTGTTTACATACGCAGCAGATATCAATAGACTATCTATTGCTGCGGTAGAAAATAGCTCCATCATTGAAGGAGACATCAACGATATCGAGCATCTTGCTATGGAGCATCCAGGTCTCTGCGAGGTAGATTATGTGGTGAACTTTGCAGCCGAATCTCATGTAGACAACAGTATTAAGGATAGTCAGGGGACATATAAGTCAAACCTTAATGGCACTATTGCTCTATTGAATTTCTATAAGGATTTGGACATTACTAAGTTTGTACAGATTAGTACGGACGAAGTATATGGTGATATGGCTGATCTTCGTCCCGGCTCACACGCTGATGAAACCTTCAATCTTCGTCCCTCGTCACCATATTCTGCATCAAAAGCAGCGGCGGATCTTGCGGTACTTGCTTACGCACGAACTTACGATTTGCCGTTTTTGATTACAAGAAGTTGCAACAACTTTGGTCCGAAACAGAATCCTGAAAAACTGATTCCGATGATGTTCAAAAAAATTCGTGAAGGGAAAACAATCCCAATCTACGGAGATGGACAGCAACGAAGAGAGTGGATTCATGTCAACGACAATGTTGAAATCATTTCTCGTCTCATGTTCTCGGAAGAAGCCAATGACCAAATCTTCAATATTGGATCAGGGTTTAGCTACAAGAACCTACAGATTATTGAGATGGTCCGCAGATACATGGACTACAAAAAGATGAAGCTGGACTTTGTAAAAGATCGTCTAGGGCATGATGTAGTCTACGCTCTAAATTGTGATAAGCTCGCAGAGTTTATTGGAGATGATTTTCCTTTCCTACCACTAGAGACTTTCATTCACAGCATGGTTACATCTCATAACTTCAACTCTGTTATGAACGAATAGTTCGTTCGCGAGCCGTCCGGCGTTCGTAAGTTCGTTGCCTGTAAGGACTTAGGGAAATCTTTTAGGACTTCCTAAGTCCTTACGCCATAAGGGGTTAAAGGCACGGTTTTCTGTAGACTTGCCGGGGGAATCTGGTATACTACTCACCGTGCCGCGCCTTTAATAAGGTGGCGGGACACGGGAGCGTATCCCAGGCGTCTTATAAGCGTTGCAATACAAACTAGGGTAATCGGTTGCATGAGGGTTCGATCCCCTTCGCTCCCACCAAACAAGTAGATGATTCAGTCGAAAGTCTGAATGACCTGAGTAAGACGCAGCATCTACACAAACTCAAAGGACTCTTAGCTCAGTTGGTTAGAGCGTCACTCTGTTAAAGTGAATGTCCTAGGTTCAAGTCCTAGAGAGTCCGCCAATCAATATCTAAAGCTATGATGCGAATCGCACAAAGGGAAAGTAAAAAAGGTTATGGTAAATATCGCCTTGGTGCTTGCATTGTAGATAAAAAGGGTAAGGTGATTGGGCGTGGTTACAATCGTCCAGTCACCCATCCCACTTTTGGAAACGAATATTCAGGGAACCTTCACGCCGAAGCGTCTGCCCTCATTCAAGCACTAAAATCTGGCAAATCGCTTAGTGGAGGTTCCTGTTTCGTTTATCGTGTTGGCGGTAACATCGCCAAACCTTGTCCCTGCTGTGAAGAGTTCCTTCGCAGTCACGGAATCTCAACTGTCTACTTCTCCTGTAACGGGGGAGAAACTCACCAAATGGAACTGTAATAGATGAGCAAGGAGAATAAAACATTCGTAATCGGAGTCACCTACGAACACGCCGACTGGTACATGGTACAAGCCAACAGCGAAGAAGAAGCTATTACTATGGTCGAAAACGGCAACGGTGTGAGCATTGGAACGGGACCGACAACCAAGAACTTCCCCAAGGAAGATTGGATTGTACGGGACAACTGGAAGAAGTGCATTATCTGCAACGAGATCCATGAAGGAGAGCATTATCATGAATAGACAAGAACAAGTAAACAAGCTGTGTTACAATCTGCATTTTCTTTGTGGAGGTCACGACGAGTTCAGTATCCATACCATGAATGACGCTTTCAGCCGAGGATATCTTACTATCAACAAAGACCTGTATCCCTGCATCATTCCTACAGAACTAGGAATCGAAGCTGCACAAGAACATTACAGAAAAGAAGAAGAATCCCCTAACGACCAACCCACTACCCCGTAAGCATAGTATGAACATTTTTCCCATTGTCGCAGATCCCAATGACGCTCATGGTGTTGATTGGAAAGAGTCTGCTCGTCTGCAAGACGATCTTCGTGTTGTCAAGATGTCTACCGAGTCGTGTCAGCTTCTTGGTGCAGTAGCTTTGCTGTACGGTATGGACCCCAATCGTCCACACCAAACTGTTGCCAAGTCGCATATGAAGCACCCCAGCACTCTTTGGACTGCTGCTTCTTCTGCTAACTACGCAGCACTTTTGTTTCATACGGAATGCCTGATCGCTGAGTGCTATTCGCGCTTCAATCGTCCCAAGGGTTACTACAAGAAGTGGGAAGCCTCAATGGACAGTTATCATGAGTGGTATGCCCTTGGCATGATGGAGTTTCCCGACCATGATCCTACCCCTCTGCCGCTGTGCATGGGTACTGCACCACAATACATCAACGAAAACGATGTTGTCGGCAGCTATCAGCGTTACTACGCTAACAAGCCTCGCCTTCGCTATGTTCGTACCGATGTTCCTGATTTCGTTCAGCAACTTCGTGAGTCTAACCAACCAGCAATCGTAACTGCATAACTTGGATTGGGGGAGTAGCTCAACTGGATAGAGCAACGGACTTCTAATCCGTAGGTTGTAGGTTCAAGTCCTATCTCCCCTACCATTTCATTTCACTTGCTTTACACTACTTCTTCACACACTAAAACCTACATACTGGACAATGGAATCAATCGCAACTTTCTTTACTGTAACCTTCGTAACACTCTGTCTGTGTTACGCAATCGGTAGCATCTACCTTCATATTACGAACGATGAGTATTTGGACTAAACTTTGGATCTGGTTCAACCGACCTTTCTGTTGGATTTTTGGCTGCGCTGGCGAAACTATTTTGATTCACGACGAACAGTGGAACAAGAAGTTTCCTCACACTAAGTGCCGCTTCTGTCTCCGAGACATGGATCAGGATGAGCTATACCTGTAACTGGAAACGCTGTCGGCAGCAACTAGACATTGGTGTTCGGTCTAGCCATAACAGCGCAGACTATTGGCTCTGCCAAGAGCATTGGAAGCAGCTTTGCAATGTTTCTAACGAACTTTGTGCTGATGTTCACAAGATGTGCAAACCTCTTCCTAAAGAGGACAAACCACCTCCTCCTAAAAGAAAGCCTACACGAAGGCGATAGAAGAGGTAGAGTACAGTATCGCAGACTTGTAACATTTTCAGAAAGTCGCCCCGATTCTCGGTTTTATGCTTGCGGAGTCGGGGCGCGCTCGTATAATAGGGGGCGTGGCGAGGGAGTCCCTCCCTCCTCCTACAACCAGAAACCCACAAATCCAATGTACAAAGTACCTGACGATTTTATCGACAATCCTTACTGGACTTTCACGGGAACAGACACCCAAGCTAACTCGTTCGCTCTCGCTGCTTGCATTGCTCTTGCTACGAAAAGCGAAGATGATATCAACGAGTTCTTTGATCGCTACGAAGTAGCTCGCTCCAAGCGCAAGCCGTGGCAAACAGACCTGACTATGCTTTGGGCGTACCTTACTTTCGTTCAGCCCGAAGACGAGGAAGTTCGACAAGAGCTTCGCAACTTCCTTTCCAAGTTTCACTTCAAAGATCGTTTCATCGAAACCCAACTCAAACAAGACTCAAACCTCTTTGACGAGGACATTCCTACTTCCGACGAACTTCAATCCTGGTACACTAGCCTCTAAGAAATGAACATTCAAAACTTCGTAATCGATCCCACGCAGCGAGACATGATTGCTGCTCTTCTTGAGTCCGATCAGAATGTTCTGCTTACTGGTCCGACTGGCTCTGGCAAGACTACTTTCTGCTACGCTCTTGCTGATTCGATGCTGATGAATCCTGTTGTTATCAACCTGGGTTCGACGCAAGATGCTCGTTCTTCGCTGCTTGGCAGTTACTCGCTGCAAGATGGTAACACTTCGTTTGAAGAGTCGGACTTTCTGAAAGCTGTTCGCACTCCTGATACTTTGATCGTTCTTGATGAAGTTAGCCGTGCATCGTCTGACGCGATGAACATTCTGTTCCCGCTTCTTGATGGTCGCCGCAACATTCGTGTTGAAGAGAACAACGGAGATACGCGAGTGATTCCTGTTGCAGACGGTGTTCGCTTTATCGCAACTGCAAACATTGGTGCTGAATACTCGGCTGCTCGCAAGATTGACCGTGCGCTGATTGACCGCTTCATGGTGTTCCAGCTTCCGTATCTGAATGAAAGCGAACTTGTTGGGATTATGCTTGATTCGCAAAACTTCACTGACGAAGGAACGAAAACTGTTGTTGCACTCGGCAAGACTTACGCTCATGCTGCTGAACTCTACAAGAACAGCAAAGTTCGCACTCGTCTTTCTCCGCGAACTGTAATCTCTGCTGCGGCTCTTGCTAACAAGTTCACCTTCAAGCAGATTGTTGAGAATGTTATTCTTCCGATGTTCTCTGGCAACGGTGGCGTTGCAAACGAGCAAACTCGCATCCGTGAGTTTATCGACTCTCACAACCTTACTCAATCTCAAGACATTCCATTCTAATGGAAAACAAAGTTGTACACGACCTGGATAATCTGGGCGTAACTTGTGATGCAGAACTGATGGGTTCTTGGTTGGATGGGGTACATGAAGTACCCCTCACTTCCAAGCTCTTGTACGATCTTCAATGCGTTCTTCGTTACTACGCAGAGATTATTGCTCCTGGCAAGGATGCAGTCGTTGAATACCCGCATGAGAACATGACTCCTCATGCAAATGTTGACAAAAACCTTGCTGTTGTCCCGCTTACTGATCTTCTCAAAGGAAATGTAGACGAAACAATCTTTACTGTCATTCACGAACTAGGACATATCCAACACTCCCCAAACAGCCATGGTTGGAAGGTTCTTCTTGAGCATAAGGTTTCAGAGGTTCTGAAGACCATTCACCATGACGGGCGGACTGTTTATGATAGGCTCTTTAGTAATGACGAGCGTGAATATAGTCTTCGGCTAGAACCGTTTATGGCGTGGACTATGTTCCTTGTGAACTGTGTTGAAGATGCTCGCATTGACGCTCTGTATCCTGTAGGGGTGGCTAAGTATCAAAAGAAGTCTATCGCAACCGTTCGCAAGAATATGAATCCCGAACTTCTTACGGAGATGAAGGAGAAAGATCCTCATGCTTTCCAAGTTTTCAAAGATTACCTCATGTACTGTGGTGTTCTTGATCGAGACGAGGAGTGGCAACAAGGGTTTGGATCTTCGGAACTGCGAGATGCTCTAGACAAGAACTGTGCTGAGAATGTTTTGAATGTTCCTGAGTGTGTACGCCTTATGTATGAACACTACCACAAACTTATTCAGGACAAGTATCGCTTGATCTACGAGAATAGCGAAGCTGCAAACAACCAAATGAGTGAGGAGATGTCTAGTTTCCTTGAGAAGTTTGGGGTATCACCAGAGCCAAATCAAAACGGGCAAGAAGAGAACCAGAAGCCTTCTGAAATGAAACCTGGGGATGTTGAAGCTACTCCTTCGGGTAAAGTAGAGGACGCCCCCTACTCTAGTGGAGGACACATCGACCTTCCCAAATCAGAAAAGGAAGAGTCCAAGAGCAACGGAATCTACCAGGATCTTTCTTCAGAAGATAAAATCACGAACCTTCAACAACTCAAAGAGGAGTTTGAAGGTAAAGGCGACCGCACGAACCTGATGCTGTCGAGCAGTGTTCTTGCAGAAGTGCAAGGGTACGAGTTTCTTACTATCGTTGACTGCAACGAGCAGTTTGGCGGTAACTCTGTAACTTACAAGTGTGGAATCGTAGACGCAACAGATGTTTTTTGCTAACCCAAAACTAGAATCCTACGACGGGGCTTGTTGCGGAACGGGAACTGCGACTATGAGTGAGGATCAAAAAAAGTTCCTCCGTGTCCTTTTGGGGCGTATCGAAGACCTTAGTGACAAGATCAGCAAGACAAGGGAATCCGTAGAAAAAGAAGCTGTGCTTGGGAAAAACATCGCTCTTCCCTTCCAAACGACCTCCCAGATTGAACTTGAAGAGTTGTGCGAAAAAGCAAAGCGTCTGAACTCAGAGTACACCTTCTACAAATCACTTTTCTTACACCTCTAAAGTACCCCCTCTAAATCATGCAACCTGATAAAACCGCCAAAGCTACCGTAGATCCAAGTAAATCATTTGTTCACGACAGTTTTGGGATTGACCATCGTGAAAACCTAGAGGAATCTTTCTACGCACAGTTTGAAGATTACATTCTAGATCTTCTCACGGCAAAGATGACCGCTCCTGAAATGTCTGATCGTGGGCGGTTGAACCCTCGCCGCCTTTGGCGGAATGGCATTGACGGTAACATCTTTGACAAGCCGTGTGATGTACCTTCGTCAGACACAGCACTTGTGATTCTGCTAGATGCTTCGTCAAGCATGAATGATAAAAACCAAAGTTTTGATCCTAGCTGGCGAACTTCTAACTTGGATCTAAGTGCTGCGATCTGCTCTGCGTTTGCTCGCGCTAACAAGGAGCTTTGCGGTAACGCGATTCGATTGGAAGTGTTCCTCAAAACTTCAACTAGCATGAACTTAGGCAGTGTTTTGGGGGAGAATCCATGCTTTGTTACGCGAGCTTATACTTCGCAAAAGGATATGGACCCAAAGACTCTTCTCAAGATTGAGACTAGCACTCCTTTGAAGCAAAACCGCGAACGAGGATCTTCTACCCCAGAGTATGCTGTTCTTCCTGCTGTTTACCAGTGGGCGCATGACAACATCAACGAGCCTAACAAGGTTTTGCTAAATCTGACTGACGGCGAACCAATGTATTGTGCCAAGAAGGTGGATTCAAACTACTCCTCCCATCTTTCTAAATCTGATCTTCGTAACCTTCGCTACAAGTACCTGAAAGATTGGCAAGAGATTTGCATCTTGCTTGGAGATTGTAGCTGGACTGATCCCTTTGTTTACTCGGATAATCCGATTATTGCCAACAACCAAGACTTCGCACCAGAGTTTTTCTCTGTTCTGTCAAACCTCATGGAAGAGAACCTGTAATGTACCCAAGACTTGAAAATCATTTCAAACTTTGTTTCCTAGATCAAGCCGCTACTGTTCTTCGTGATCTTGGCGAGCTAGGAGAACAACTCATCGGTCTAACTGGTGATAACCTCAATGATATGGCGAGTGCGGAGTTCATTGTCATCCACCCTACACTGCCTACTCTTGGACTAGGACCGAGCGTAAAGGATTCCCTCCCAACCTTCTATCTTCCCCTAAAGACTTTCCTTCAAGGACCGTCAAATCTTCCGCAGCGATTCTTCTACGATGAACTCTCTCCCGCTTGGACGCAGCTTGCGATCACAGCTAGAGAAAGCCTTTTACTAGGGGAGCCAATCATGATTATGAAATCGCACTACCGTAGTCTCCAGGATACCTTCCCTGCTCTTTCACCAAGAGAGCGGGTCATCTTCACTTGGAAGAAGAACGGAGGTAAATACGACCAAGAGTTGAAGCTGAGTCGCGCATTCAACAAGTATAGTAGTAACAGAGAGAGTATTTGTACGCTTTATGCTCACCACACCTCCCTTCCATTGACGCGAAGCTGCTCCCGTATTCCTGACAACAAACGGGATAAGGTGAGCATGACTCAAAAGCGTTACTTTGACGAGTTCTTTGCCACGAAGTTCCTGCCATCCCAACTAATCGAAGGTACTCCCGTACAAACCATCCAAAACAAAATCAACATCTTTGACCGTAAGTTCCATGCCTAAGCAACATACCCTAACTAACGAACAGTGGCAACTTGTCGAAGGCAAGTACAAATCCCTTTTTGCATATACTGCACGGCAAATCAAGGGGGACAATCAAGGACATGGCTTCGATGATAAGTACCAGGAGGTAGTCATTGCTGCTTGGAAAGGCGCGGAGGGGTTTCTTCGTAAGAAGGATATCGACTTCTCCTCCGACCTTTTGGAAAATGAGGAGTTTGATAAGTACATCAAATCGTGTGCTTGGAACGCTAAGAATCGTAAAGGTGCTTTTCTGTCTAAGCGGTACTATGTCTATAACACGCCATCTCTTGAAGTGCTGCAAGGCAACGATTGGGCTGGCGTGGATAACGACGGCGAGTATCAAGAGAACTCATCAGGAGAACCTGTAAGCTCAGTCGATGTTTCTGCCTTTTTTGAGGTAGGGGCAGACTTTAACAGTATGGAAGAGAGGGTGCTGAACTACCTTCTCTCGGACTACAAAACAATCAAACCCAACGGCAACATCAACCTAAAGAAGATGACCGAGGAACTAAACCTAACTAAGCGTCAAGCAGAGCATATTTGTGAGAGCTTGAAGTATACCCTAGCAGACTACGATCCACAGGAACACTAATGCTCTTCTATCGAACACTTCAGTTTATTTTTGTTTGGGTGGTCGTTGCTCTTATGCTTGTTCCTGTAGGACAGCTAGTAGGTGCTAGTGATCCGTTTGAGTGGGCAGTGTACGCGAGTGGTTTTCTTTTCGTGGCACTGATTCTCCTCGCGGTAAGTTCGCTTGGCAGAACCGCCTATGAAGGATACCTGACCGTAACAAGGTTGGGCGAGATGAAACACGAACTAACAGATGAAATGCTGGAAGCAGCAAAACAAAACCGAGAAAACAAAAAACAAAATGGCACGACGAAAGACTGAAACTCTCAAACAATATCGAAAGCGTAGAGGCAAAGGAAACAAATGGAAAGCAACCGACCCAATCGGATACTGGACACAGAAGCGAATCAACCGCAAGAAGCAAGGTCTCTTGGGAACCTAAACTCCCAAGAAGAGTTTGACCTCATGTTCCTGGAAATGTGCTTCCTGGTAGCCCAGCGAAGCCGAGCCAAACGCAATCAGGTCGGGGCGATTGTCGCTAAGGATAATCGTCCCATCAGCCTCGGCTACAACGGAACACCTGTTGGCTTTGATAACTGCTGCGAAGGTTTGGACGGGCAGACTCTTGAAACTGTTGTTCACGCAGAAGAGAATGCGATATGTTTCCTTGCTCGCACACACGAAAGCACAGAAGGAACTACGCTGTATTCCTGCTTGGCTCCCTGTGCCAAATGCGCTCGCATGGTGATTCAGTGTGGGATCAAGCGAGTTGTTTATCGGAATCGCTATCGTTATGATAACGGTGTCCAAATGCTGAAAGAGGCGGGTATTGAAGTTGTCCGTCTACATCCAAACTTCAACCAAGATGACTAAAATGACAAACAACAAACTAACCTTTGTAACGGGAGCGATTGCCGCTATCGCAATGATTATTCCCATCGTAGCTATTTTTTGGGGAGCTTACAGTGTATATTGTCACGATTGGGCAACTTCATTCCTAATGTTCTCCGTGGCTCTTTTTGGAATCCTCATCATCGGTCTTTGCAGCGCACACGGAGACAAATGATTGACAACAACCCTTTTTGGGGTTCGCCATACCCAACAAAATGACTAAGTACCCACTCAATGACGGCATTGGCTTCGTCAACCTTGTAACCACAATGGGTGACGATCTGACCACGGTAAACTCTGCACGGGTATCTTACGGTGGGATGTCTGAAGAACTGACTGAGCGAGACGAGAAGCTCATCAAGTATCTTGCTGAGAACAAGCATACGAGTCCGTTCCGACACGCTTTTATGACCTTCCAGGTGAAAGCACCCGAATT
>Ga0208644_1004739_pt1 | contig 10171 bp, 11 predicted proteins | sample VirMetDEL_Nov_18_FD_184517 | JGI IMG/M metagenome (GOLD analysis project Ga0208644, IMG submission 184517) | Aqueous microbial communities from the Delaware River and Bay under freshwater to marine salinity gradient to study organic matter... | ecosystem: Environmental > Aquatic > Marine >...
TTGAGCAGTTAGTACCGTTTTCGATAATAGTCTTCATTGTCTATCCTTTCAGTAGAAGAGTTGTTGAACTAAGCGCCTTACCAGCCGTCACACTGGAAGACGTTGTAGAAAGAGAGCCGTCATCTTGAACGTAATAGGTTGAGCCTACAGTAAGGTCTTGGGATGCGGTTATGACAGAAGCTGTGCCGTAGTTGGAGTTGCCTGCATCTGTGTAAACCACCACAGATTTCTCCGCACTAGAATCATAGACCATTTTTTGAGCCGTGGTACTTGCGGGATTATAACTAACCGCTGTACCAAAACTAATTGACGTACCACTTACTTCTCCGGGTATCACGAAGCCTTCAGTTGGCGTAGTTCCTTTGTAGGAAATGATAATTTGTCCAGATGCAACATCGTATACAGCAGAGTTGTAATCCGTTCTGTAACTAGTAAAAGTAACTTCTGTGCCGAAACTAATTGAGGTTCCAGATACGGTTCCTACAATAGCTGTGCCGTAATAAGAATTACCGCCATCATTATAAGTAATGACTACTTTGTCTGCGTTAGTGTCATAAGCTATAGAGGTAGAGCCTGAATAAGCACTAGCAAAAACAACCGCCGTCCCAAAAGAAATTGAAGTGCCAGATACTGTACCGACAATAGCTGTACCATAGTCTGAATTGCCATTGTCTCTATAAGATATAATCGTTTTATTTTGGTCTGGATCGTAAACCATTGAAATGTTTTGAGTGCTGGCGCTTTCAAAAACAGTAGCAGAACCAAAGCTAATAGACGTACCACTTACAGTTCCTACAATAGCCGTGCCATAGTTTGGGTTTGCCCTATACCCTATAACGACCTTCTGAGCAGTTGAATCGTAGCTAATTGCAGTTTCCGCGCCTATCGCTCCAGTATCAAAAGTTGTTGGTGAACCAAAACTTATAGAAGTACCTGAAACCGTACCTACAATAGCTACTCCGTCATTACTACTAGCACCGTCTGCGTAAGCAATAACAACCTTACCCGTATTAGAATCAAACGCAGCAGACATATATAGGGCATATACATTTGCAAAAACAACAGGAGTACCAAAAGTTATAGAAGTTCCAGACACTGTGCCAACAACAGCGGTTCCATAGTTGGAGTTACCAGCATCAGAATATACTGCGACTACCTTATTGTTTGTAGAATCAAAAGTAGCGTTTGTGTAGTTACTTGTAGCCGTCTCAAATACAGTCTCACTACCCGCAGAAAGATACGCTGCAATCAACGCACTATTAGTAATCACCCCACCTTCAACGACCACGGAGCCTGTTGCGGTGTCGGCTATGGCTTGGTCTGTGATGCCTACGAAGTCGCCGGAGTTTGTTGACTCGTTCTTAAATACTATTCCAGTGCCGTAATTTGAATTGCCACCGTCGGCGTAGGAAATAAAAACTGCGTTACTTAAAATAGAAAAAGTTGCGCTTATTTCTCCGTTCGTAGTGGCGTCGTTAAATATAACGGGGGTCTCAAAAGAAATAGACGTGCCTGATACGGTTCCTGCAATTAAAGTGCCTTTTGAACTGTTTGAATTGTCCGCGTAAACTATATTAACTTTGTTGTTAATTGAATCATAAACGGCACTAATTTTTACGGCCTCTCCGGCTTCAAAAACTACCGGAGTGCCAAATGAAACACTTGTCCCCGAAACAGTTCCAATTGCGGCAGTTCCGTAATTGCTATTCCCGTTGTCTGAATATGCTACGACCACCTTACTAGCAGTTAAATCGTAAGTAACAGCGATAGTCCCGGCAGAACCACTGATTGTTCCGTTTTCAAAATAAGCTTTAGAGCCAAAAGAAATAGAAGTTCCGGATACCGTCCCTACAATAGCCGCGCCCCAATTACTATTTATCGAAGCATCTCTATACGCAATAACCACCTTGTTGTTTGTTACATCATAAGCAGCGCCACCGGGGGGCGAGTATAAGTTTACCGAATCAAAAACTGTAGGAGACCCGAAGCTAATGCTAGTTCCTGAAATTGTGCCCACTATGGCGGTGCCGTAAGCATTGTTGCCGTAATCTATATAAGCTATAACTATTTTGTTATCCGCAGAATTAAAGGACACGGCGTATATGTTTACATTAGCCGATTCAAAAACAACCGCAGACCCAAAGCTAATACTGGTGCCGGATACCGTTCCTACTATAGCTGTACCGTAGTTTGAGTTTCCTCCGTCTCTAAAAGCAACTGTTGTCTTGCCCGCATTAGAATCAAAAGCAGCTCTTACAAAATCTACTGTGGCGCTCTCATAAACCACCGGAGTGCCAAAACTAAGGGAAGTTCCAGAAATTGCACCGACTACAGCCGTACCATAATTAGAATTTCCTTGATCCCTGTAGAACACAACTACTTTGTCATTAACCGAGTCATAGACGGCGCTCATGTTTTCGCCGGAAGCCCCCGAAGTAGCTGCGCTTTCAAAAACCGCTGAAGACCCAAGCGTTTGAGGCAGTATTCCGGCCGCACTTACAGTCCCGTCCGAGTTCAATGCCACAGTCTGACCAGAAGGTAGCGTTCCACTAGCCGTGAACGTGGCACTTTTTGCTCCAGCACCCGCTGGTAATAGATCAGATAAATTACTCATGAACTGTAATCCAAGTTGATGCTGGTAGCTGACAGGGCTTTACCGGCTGTAACGCTAGAGGATGTCGTGGACAGGGAGCCATCGTTTTGGACGTAATATGTTGAATTGGGCGTGAGTCCAGTGACGTTGGTAGAAACGCCGCCTTTAATGGTAATGCTGCCTGATGCGCCACTAGATATAGCTGCGTCTGTTATACCAACGAAGTTAGCAGAATTGTTTTCTACTCCAGCGTTTTTTAGTACAACAGCGTATCCTTCATATGGAGAAGAATCTCTGTAATAAAAACATACTACTCTATTTGCATTAGTATCATATGTAGTAGCGTATCTTTCATAATTGCGAGTAGTATTAGCGTCAAATTGCGAAATAGAGCCAAAACTAATTGATGTTGTGCTAACTGTTCCTACTATATACTTGGAACCAGCAGGCGATGAGTTTCTCCGATAAAAAACCGTGTATTTATCATCAGTAGAATTATAAATACCACTAGCATGTTCCGTATTTGCAGAAGCAAAAACTACCGGAGAACCTGCTGTTGAAACGCTTGTTCCTGATTGAGAAAGCACGATAGCTGTTCCGTATCCAGAATTTCCGCTATCTTTATAACAACAAACGAATCTATCTACTGAATCTATATAGCGTACATTGCCACTATTTCCTACGGTGCTGCCTGATGTAAAAAGCAATTGCGAACCATAACTTATTGCTGTCCCACTAATTGTAGCAACATTAGCCGCGCCTCTTGAGCTGCTACCATTATCAGTATATGTAATCACAAACTGAGCAGAATTTGTTCCACTAGCGGCGCTACCATTATTTATGCTCGATGAGATAAATACATATTTTGATCCGTAAGATATAGAAGTCCCTGATACTGTTAATACCATTCCGGTTCCGTAACCGCTATTGCCGTTATCTCTTAATACAAGCAGAAATTTTCCGCTTTCACTATATTTAAGATCATAAGCTTGAGAAGCGCCTGTCACGCCTAAGTATTGTTCAGAACCAAAACTTACGGTAGTTCCTGAAATGGTAGCTGCTATAGCATACAAGTAATTATTTGATGATCTTGTATAAACAAAAAGAACAACCTGCCCATCAGGATCGTAGTCACAAACATTTGAGTAACTATCAGAGGTTGTAAAAGCAGAACCAAAACTTATTGACGTTCCTGAAACAGTGCCTACGCGAACTTCTGTAGCCGCGCTGGTTGAGTCTGTATTAATTACAATAACTTTGTTATTAGTTGAGTCAAAAGTTGAATAAATATACCCAGTGTTTGATCCTGCAAAATTTACAGAAGAACCTATTGATTCAGGAATAGAGGTTTCCGTAACAGCTTCAACAGTCCCATCAGTCTTTAACGCAACAGTAATCCCGCTACCCAATGTACCACTAGCCACGAAGTCTACTTGCTTGCCGCCCGCACCCGCAGGTAATAAATCTGTTAGATTCGTCATGTCAAATCCATCATGTTAATTGTGGTTGCGGAAATTGCTTGGCCGACTTTGACTGAAGGTGTATCAGCCGTAGTTGCTAGTGTACCGTCCACTTGAACGTAATAATCAGAGCCGATAGTCAGCCCTGTCTGCGCTTCGTTGATGCCGCCCTTGACGTTGATGTCACCAGCAGCGGTGTCGGATATAGCAGCAGAGGCTAGGCCGATGAAGTTTGTGGCGGTGAGGTTTGCTACGGAATAAGCCGATCTTCGCACGTATATGTTACTGACATAAGGGCTATCAGGGGGAGCATTTCTAATAAAATTAAAAGAAACTTTGTTATCTGAAGGGCCACCAAAAGCTCCAGAAATGTTATATCTATAGTTTTGTATAAGTGTATCTCCACTAAACGATGGAGAGCTACCTGTAGATACAGAACTTATAACTCTTAAAACATTATTAGTGCTTCGTTTGTAAATAACATCATGGTTATAAGTTGTTCCATCTGGTATTGGTTGTACAAGAACTTCATCCAAAGAATTTGAATCAAAAACTACTGGCGTCCCAGCCGATATAGTATTACCTGACAAAGTTACTAATAACCCATATCCGTAGTTACTAGCATTTTGGTCAGGGAAAGCGACTAATATTTTGCCGGTTGTTGGATCGTATGAAGCACTACAAGATACATATATTCTGCGAGTAGTTAGAGTAGTTACACTCCCTATAGAATGGCTAGAACCATCATAAGTTACAGCTACTCCTTTTGTGTAACTAGACCCTCCTGAGTCTCTATAGACAAACATGATTGCACTATTAGTGCTATCATAAGCCCCAACCCTAGCCGCATCATATGCGTCAGTTCCACCAGTACCTATTCCACTAAAAGAAACAGTTGTGCCGCTTACAGTTCCGGCTTGTATTTGATTGTTATTAGCCGTATCCCTATAAAAAGCATAGATCATCCCGTAAGCTTCATTACAACCAAGAGCTGGGTAATTAATAGATGCTGAATAATAAGCAGTTGGTGTTCCCCAAGTTGTAGATGTGCCACTAACTTCACCAACTACATAGTAGCCATAACTACCGACACCACCATTTCTAAAAGTAACAACTATTTTTCCAGAAACCGGATCGTAAACTGCTCTTGTCTCTTCTAATGAAGTTATTGAAGCAACGTTTACTTCTGTACCAAATGAAACTGTTTGGTTACTTGCAACTGTACCTACTATTGCTCTTAATATAGACGATCTATAATATATTTGTACAAATACATCATTTTGAGAATCATAAACTGTAGCGGGATAAGAATTGTATTCGTCAGAGCTTATTTGTGTAGTGGCCGTATTTAAAGATATGCTCGTTTCAGCAACCTCAGTAACCGTCCCATCGCTATTCAGAATAACAGGCTTACCAGAACCTACTGCACCACTCGCAGTAAACTCAACATTGTTCTGCCCTCCACCGGAGGGTAATAACTCCGATAGATTACTCATTTAGACAGTCCATCCTATAGTGGCATCGACGTAGGTCATTACGATCTCTGCAAAGTTCTTATCAAAGGTCAGGTCAGTTGCGCTTGAGGCAATGTTCTCGCCGTTTCTGGCGACTGTAAAAGTTGATGTAGCCGCAGCACCTGTGCCGTCTTTGACAACTACTGTATCGCCCGCACTGGGAGAGGCAGGTAGGGTTATCGTAATCCCACCAGCAGTAGCTACCACATAGTCTCTGTTTGACGCTGCGTAGCTCGTGCCTTTGTGTAGAGGGACAATCGCACCTGAGCCGCCGTTAGCGAAAGGAAGAACGCCTGAGACGTTAGTAGTCAGACTACAGTAAGTAGTAGAGGTAGAGCCTGTACCGCCGTTGGCTGTAGGAAGTGTGCCTGTTACTTGCGAGGTCAGGTCTACGTTAGCCAGTGCGCCACCGAGGGTAAGGCTACCCGAGCTAGTGACTGTGCCGGTAAGTGTTATGCCATTTACTGACCCCGTACCGCTTACGCTGGTGACTGTACCTCCAACTTCTGTTGGGTTAGCGTTAAGAACCGCAGCCCCTGCGCCAGCACCGTCTGTGACCACCATAACTTTGGAGCCGTTGGCTACGTCTACGGTCGCACCTGAACCCTGCTTGATGGTAATGATCTGGCTACCAGTAGTAGCGTTCTCGATCATCCATACCTTAGATACAGTGTTTGGCCCGAGAGTTACCTCTCTAGTAGCTGTGAGCGATACAGCAGAAGTAATCTTCAGGTAGAACGAACGTGTATCATCCGCAGAACCATCTGGCATTGTGAAGGTTTCGTTAGCATCTGCTGCTAACTGCTTCGTACCATAGCTAAGGCCGTCTGTGATTAGCTCAAGGTTGGTGTTTGTACTCGTGCCCCAAGTGCCGTCTTCGTCACCCGTGGTAATTTCTTTGAGTCTTAAATTGTTTACATAAGTAGCCATTTGTCAGCTCCTAGGCGGCTTTATCTATATCCACCCATCCGGGCGTTTGTGTGTCTGTTACATCTACCCAATTTGGTGTTTGGCTGTCGTCTATTGTAGTCCATACAAAGAAACTTACGTCACCAACTGCACCTGTTCCTGATACTCCCGTAGGAATAATCGAATCATCTACCGAAATCGCTACGGTGCCTACTGCACCGGTTCCCGCCACTCCTGATATTACTGGAACTACGGTAGCGCCGTCTTCCCCTATCGCGCCTGTTCCGCTTACCCCAGTAACAGCAACATCTGTATTGTAGGCCGGTACTGCTGTGCCTATGGCTCCGGTCGCTGCAACCCCATCGAATACAGGAACTACAGTATCGCCTTCGTCGCCAAGCTCTCCGGTTCCGCTTACCCCAGAGACCGCAAAGGTCACTTGAGTTGTTACGTCTCCTATAGAACCTGTAGCACTTACACCGTCTGGTACAACAATGTCAGCAATGAAGATATTTACATCACCAACCGCACCGGTTCCTTCAACGCCTACCGGGATTACAATGTCATCGACTACGACAACAAAGCCACCCATCTGGCCTGTGCCCTGCACCCCTGTGGGTATCTGGACACTGCTGTAGTTCGTTACTACGGTACCTACAGCCCCGGTGCCTTCAACTCCATCTACAACTACGGAGTCTCCGACGTTTATTGCGACGGTGCCTATTGCACCTGTGCCTTCTACTCCTGTCGGAATAACTTGTTTAGATAAACTAAAACTTACGCTTCCAACTGCGCCGGTTCCAACGACACTAACACCGTTGTCCCCCCAAGCACCTTCGCCCCAGCCGTTATTACCCCAAGTCGCCCCGAGGTCTAGGATGGTACCTATACCACCCCAACTGTTTTCGCCCCAGCCTCGTTCACCAAAGCCGCTTGTTGGCCCTGAGTAAGCCATGAGGCAGTCCTATTAGGCGATGCGAATAATCGCAGTAGCAGCCGCAGCAGCAGGGAACTGAATCTGAAAGTCGCCAGAACTAACGGTCTGATCCCCACCAAAGCTCAATACCGCACACGCAGAGTTAGAGTTGTTGGTGTTGTAGATCATTGCGCCACAGGTAGTAAAAGACGCGCTTGACCAAGTAGTATCAGCAAAGTCACAGATAGCAGTAGTGCCGTCAGCAACAGGGTCTACGTTAGTCAGGGTGTTACCACCTGCGCTGTAGCCTGTGCCACTAGTCTCATCACTAGCACCGGTAATGTCAGAGTAGTTAGTGCTTGCTGCGCCATAAGTGCCTGAGCCTGAAGCAGTTGCTTTCAACAGTGCAATCTTCAAAACATCAGCGCCGTTTTGCAGGTCATGTAAGCCCTTGAGCAGCTCAACTTTGAAGCTGGTGGGCATCGCTGTGGTTACGGTAATAGCCATTATTAGCTCTCCAGTAGTTTTACAAGTTCCGGATGCCCAGCGGCGCGGAATTGGTTTGCCAAAGTAGTGCGGTCAGATCGAATAGCTTGCTTCATGCTCTCTACTAACACACCACGAATTTGATTTTTAAACGCCTCTGCCTGATCCCGTATGGCCGGATGGCAGTTGCCTCCTACATAAATAATCTTGTCTAGCGCCTGTTCAGCCAGCTCTTCTGGGGTAAACCCTCTATGAGAAACTGTCTTTACTGTGACGTTGCCTATCTCAACTACACTTTGTGAACCGATCAAGCGACTTCTCTCCTAACCTGTCCAGAGCGATAGGTATCCTCACGAAGCTTGCCATCACCGAGATTCTTCAGCAGAGCCACAGCCTGTACATACATCTTCTCGTACAGGGCCACCATGTCAGGTTCACCTTTCTGAAAGCGTATCGCTTCAACCAGAGCACCGTTCAACAACGCAGAATCAAACTCATCACCTAGCCAAGTGTTACCCGCAGTAACAATAGACTCTGGGTAGTAGCCAAAATGTATCTCAGCCGCATAATTAGCGTCTGGTGTTGGCCCTACAATGAAGCTTGTCTGATCAAATATTGCGTAATGCTTGGGCGTGCCAGTTGTAGAAGGGTTCGGATAAGCCTCGCGCATAAAGTTAGAGTCTTTATCCAACAGATAGATATAGTCACTACCACTGACAATCGCCAGAGAAAACACGTACAACATACCCGAAGGCATTGTCAGGTACTTGTTTCCAGTAGTTAAGCTACCTGTCTGGTTTTTACGAAGCGCAGGAATCTGTACCGTGCTGTATATCTTTTGCTCGGCCTGTTCTGCAAACATGGCATGTTGATCTGCCGTGAACGTCTGCTCGCAGATGTCTTCTACATTCGCTTTTAACTCGGTGTAGTTCACTACGCCATTGGCCCCCGTGCCATTGTGCCTTTAGTAGCAGCACCAGTACCGCGTATCTTGACGCCACTGGTCTTCATGTTGATAGGCTGGTTGCAGCACTCAACTTTGTACTCTACAGGCTGGTCAGGAAACTCAATAACCTTTGGTGCCTTTTTGCTTTCTCGTTTCATTTTCAAACCTCTACGTGATTGAAATTGTTACTTCGCCTACTTGTCCAAACGCACTCATGTTGTTTGCGTTGGCTGGTTGTATATGTGCCCTACTAGCCGGAAGCTCCGCGAAGTCTGGTCTTGGGTTACGTATTGCTTGCGGGTCATCTACTGGAAACTCACCCAACCTGTTCTGCGGATGATCTGGGTTCCAGCATTCTGGACACGCTTTTAGTTCTGTAACCTTATTCTTTTTAACTAAGTTTCTAAGCTCTCTAAGTTCGTACTGAAATCCACATATGTCGCATATAGCAAGAGCTTTAGCGCCTGAAGCAAACCTTTGGCTCATAGCTACCTCACGCCATACATTCGCGGTACTAAACTAATAGAAGCTTTTTCTCTGTCCTCTTGTGCAGCTAAGTCAAACTGTCTTTCATATTCTGTTTGCAGCATTGGTACGCGCGGTGCCAATTCTGGGTCTTTCTGCGCTATGTAATACGCAAGCCCTGCAACTAGGCAGGGCAGGAATCTGAAGTTCACATCGGGTGTTTCTACACCGCTTCCCGCGTCCTGAATACGGCGCATACGCCAGTAAGTCAGTACATACGTGCTTGACGCATCAGGAACAGGCCACACAGTAGCCGTAGGATTAGCTTGCCCACGGTCTATATAAAGCTGTATCGGACGGCCTTGGCTTAACTTGTTAGGGATACTGGCATAGGTGGAGACGCTTATTCGAGATATGTTGAGATCAGCCTGAGTAGTAATGCTGCCGCTACCAGTACGTATAACGTGCTCAAGCAAATCAATGGTATCCGCCGGTAGGTTATACGTCGCAGTTCCTTCAGTGAGGTTGACAGTGCCTTCCTCAATCGTCCACATATTGATGCCACGGTTCTGCCACTCGATAGTGAGAAGATTCATAGACCTACGTGCAGTACGCAGGTCATAGCCCGAACGCATTTCACGGCCCGCACGTTCCCACGCTTCTTCAGCGATCTCCGTGAAGTCCATGTTAAATGTGGCAGTACCGGAAGTAGCCATTATTTACCCCAGCTTTCCCGCGCTTTTTTCTGCGCGGTTTTAGATAAGTCTTTGTAGTGGAAAAGCTTTTTGGAGTTCTTAGACATTGTTTTGCCTGTCATAAGAGTTCCATCATCGTGCTTGTGCATACCACCTCTATGCACCTTTCCATCTTTGTAATAGTGGT
>Ga0208644_1004740_pt1 | contig 10171 bp, 12 predicted proteins | sample VirMetDEL_Nov_18_FD_184517 | JGI IMG/M metagenome (GOLD analysis project Ga0208644, IMG submission 184517) | Aqueous microbial communities from the Delaware River and Bay under freshwater to marine salinity gradient to study organic matter... | ecosystem: Environmental > Aquatic > Marine >...
CCACCAGCTGTGCGCAATAAATCATTTTGTGCGTCTTGTTCGTTGTTTAACCTCCGCTGTACATCTACAAGTTTTACAGCAATTTTTAGAGCGGTGTCTGAAGAACTATTAGTTTTGTCTAGAGCAGCCTGCAGGCTTTGTTGACGCCTGCCCAGATTGCTGACAGTTTCATTAAGCTCGTAAATAACGCGACGGTACTTTTCGACGACTGCAGTCGCAACTTCAAAGTTGTCTATAGAAGCAAATGCCGAGTCAAATGCTCCCGTGTACTGAGAGTAAGCATTGACTAAATCTTTTATTGGAGCTTTCGCGTATGCGGCAGCTTTACCCAACTTCAGCGTATCGGCAGCTGCTCTAGCCAGCTGAGGACCAAACGCAAAAAGCGCCGCTGTGCCAATCGCTATTTCGCTGCTTAGTACCGCGTTTTGCGCTACAAAGCTAGCAAGGCCATTTGCTGCATCTACAGCTGCTACGCCTACACCTGTAAGACCCCCTTTCAGCCCTATAAATTTACTTACCCCGACGGCTGCTTCTACAGCAGCTATCTCAACACCCAGTTTTTTCCAATTCTGAGCTACATAACTTACTGTATTACCTACATCTTGGGCGCCTTTCTTAATTATGTCCCAACTACGTTTAGCGTCTCGCGCCTCCGTCCGTAAACGCCCACTAAAATCTATGTTTATGCTGTTTTTACTAATATTACTTATAGCCTTTTCAACTCGTGCAACGCCGGCTAAGGCTTTCTCGACCTTTGCGCTTAAGACAATGTCGGCGTTAAATTCAGCCAAGGTCCTGCTGCGACTACCGTTCCAGTCAGTCTAGGGCTTACAAAAAAGCCGCCTTAGCGGCGGCGTTGGGCTTTCTTCATTGCCTTGTCCTGCTCGCTGTTGAGGTAGCCGAAGTACAGAGACCACAGAACGATCTCGTCTTCGGTCACCTCGTTGAGCAGGCGGTGGAGCGTGTAGCCAAGCTCCTTAGCGACGCCGAGGCAAAGCAAAAGCCAGTTGTCTTTGGCTAGCTCCCTAGCTGCCTCTTTTCATGTCGAGGGGCTCTTCCTCGTCAACTCCGATTACGGCAAGCATCAGGGCTTGAAGGTCGGCGTCCCGGATTTCGTTCTTTAGGGCGGCGACGTCGCCGGCGCTAAACAGCGGCGTGCCGTTTTCGTCCAGCGCCTTACGCACCAGCAGCTGAAGGGCAAAGGCGGTGGGATCCTCGGAGCGGGCGTCCTTTTTGGCCCGGTCACGCTCGGCGGCAGTCAAAGGCTTGACGTACATCTCCACGATGTCGCCAGTCGAAAGCTCGACAGTTTTGAGTACAGGATCAAGCCGTGCACTCTTGACCAAACGGTCGATTAGACGTCCCGAAGCCATAAAACTCCTAATACATTAAAAGCATAGCGCATTAAAAAAGCCCCACCGAAGTGGGGCCAAAACCCTGGGGTTTTATCAGCCGACGGCGTTGCCGAAGATGTTGGTGGGGTTGACGATGCTGAAAGCCAGTTCAGCAGAAGTGGCGTCGTCGGGGTTGACGCTGACACTCATGCTGTTCAGGCTGACTTCCGACTCGATGTAAAGCGAGTTGGCATCATCCACACCGCCAGCACCGTCAGAAACGGTGTTGACGTATAGCTTCACAGCAGCGCCTTGCTGGTTCTTCAGGAGCACATTGCTCAGAAGACGGTTGGCAAGAGCGGTTTGATCGTCAGTGAAATAGACGGTCATGCTGCCCGTACCAGAGGCAAAGCCTGCTTGGGTGGTACGGAAAGAAGCCCACTTGCTACCAACGCTGGCGGTGGAGCAAGGAAGGGTGGTGACGTCCAGTTCTTCGCGCGTGATTTCCACGGAGAACTCACGCACCTGGCAGACCACTTGGAAATCAGCCATGTCCACTTTGATGTGGTTGGCTGCACCAGCAGTGTCGGCAGAACCAGTGCCGCCGTCACCGTTGAGGGTGATGGCAGAACCACCGGAGGTGGCAGACACGCTAATGGCAGTGGCGGAGCGGGTGACGACGTAGTAGGTCGTGCCAGCAGTCAAAGCAGAGTCGAGGTTGGCAGTGCCCTCCTCGGTGAACTTGACAGCGTCACCAACCCGAAAGTCGTTGCTGCTAGGAACGGTGATGCTCGTTCCAGCGGCAAAATCGGTGTAGTCAAGCAGGCAAAACTCGGTGCCGGCGGGTTGGAAATAGATCGAACCCTCCTGACCAGTCAGCGTGCTTGTCGAACATGCGACAGGCATTGGAGTACCTCAAAAAACAACGTGGGGGCGTTTTGGGGGCGGAGGGCACAGCCCTACTAAACCGAGTTTATGGCGATTATGCGACGCTCGCTACTACACCACAACTCATGGATACTACAAAATAAGGTTGGTCTGTTAGTGGGGTAAAGTCTGGGCCTGTTATTGGATTTACGCGGCCTAAAACCCCGTTGACTCTGTCTGATGGACGATCGTTTAGGGCGTACAACGCCTGCATAACCTCGGCAGCAACTGTTTGGCCTCGCGCGGGGCCAAAACCTTTCTCTAAGTAGACCTGGATAGTCAACGAAGCTCGGAGATCTTCAACTGCACAATCCAGTGCGGGAACTGCTGTAGTACCAAAGTTAAACCTAACTACCGCGTACTCCAAGTCCGCTCCACCGTCTGGTACAAGCTGGTTCTCGTACCGAATAGGAATGCTGAACCCCGAAAGCACCGTTTCAATCGGTGCTTCAAAATAGCGACGAACGGCTTGAAAAGTCATTTGCTTTTACGGGCGACTTCGTCAACGGCTGCACCAAGAACAAGAACCATTGGGCCGCCTTCGACAAACCTGTTAAACCAGCCCTTAGGGACGTAATTCAGCGTATTGCCGGCAGCGTTGCGATCGGTGCCTGGAGCGTCAAATGCAATAGCCCGATGCTTTGAAGCGTTTCCAATGGTGTAACCCCTTGGATTTCGACGGTTTTCACGGGGCACATTTGCTGGAGAAATCTCGCGCGGTTGAGGTCGGGGTGTCTTAGGCAATGAGTCATAGATAGCCGGAATGTCGGTTTTACCACTTTTCACTTCCCAGCTTTGCTCAAAACTACCCGTCCAATAAGGGCCTTCGTTCTTAAGCTCATTAACAATTTTTGCGGCTGCTACCTCGTTTATCTCTGCCGCCTTCTCGCGGACAAATGCTTTAAGTTGGTCGCCGAGCTTTCTGCGTGCCATTACTGGGGCCTCGCAATGATGACGTAGAAGACCGGGTTGGCGCCTCGGTAGGTTGTCGGGTCGATTACCTTCATCGTTTGCGTTCCACCGTCGTAGGGGACTTCGAAGTAGTCGCCGGTGGTGACGTAGTTGTCGTCGATTTGCCCGGGGTCCAACAGGATCTTGACGTCGTTTTCCTGGTAGAGACCGCCAAGCTCTTGGATTTTGAGCTTCGTGATGACCGCCTTGACGTTGTAGGACGTCGTGGTTTTGGTGACGGCGCCGGTGTCGGCGTTGTAGGTCGAGCCGGTTTGCTGCACAAACACCACGTCTTGGCCCCACTCCTGCATGAGGGGGCCGGGAATTGGTCCGAAAACGTCGTCGACCTTAGACATCAGTTGCGGTACACACGGAATTGACCGGGTTGGCCACCAGCCCAACAACCGAGCCAGTTCTTGAGCCAAGGAACCTGTGAGAACAGGTCGCCGCCCTTACTGCCGGAGCTGGAGGCGTTCTCGAAATACTCGACCTCAAGAACGTCCAACTTTTGACGGCGGACTTGGGCGTCTTTGCCGCCCGTTGAGTCCAGCATCAAATTTGGGTCTTGGGAGAACTGGTACGCCAGCTCTACCGTCGCGGTTTGGACTTCGTAAGGAATTGCCGTACAAACCGCTTTAACGCCGTCGCAGGTGACGTCGCTACGCGGCCATGCAAGGCGTTGCGCAAGGTCCTCATCGTCCGTCGCCGGCGTGCACCTCTTGCCCGGCCACTCCAACGTCTCCAGCCAAGTAGTCGACGTAATAAGCGCCAGTTTTCGCGCATCTTCAGTCAGAGCAAGCCAAGTCGCGCCCCACTGCACGTTTTCCGCGTAGGCGTCAGCAAAAGCCAGGTCGACGTAGCTGTTGCTGGTGGATCCCCCAAGTGTCGCTACTAAAACGGGGGCCATCAGATCACCTCAGTGTGCGTAATGACGAAACCTGATGCGATCAGGAACTCTTTCATCTTACGCGCTTCATTGATAGCGCAATAGAACAGCTCAAAAACGCCGCCCTTGTAGGCGTGGATGCGGACTTGGTTGATCACAGCCGAGGCTTCGGGGTGTCAGAACAAAACCCTAAACGCGCCAGGCTCAACTGCTTTTCTTTTTGCGCTTTGTAGCGGGCTTCTTTTTCTTGGCTTTGGCTTTCTTTTCCTCGGCGGCAAACTTGGCGGCCACGGCTGGCTCGTTCGCGTAGAGGTAGCGACGCTGCTTCTCGGATTTGAACGGCATAAAAAAGAGGGGCCGAAGCCCCTCCAGTATGAACATTCCAGACTGAGTATGACTCAGGCGACGGTGCCACCGAAGGGGCTGTTCACAACCAGCTTCACAGCAGGGATCATGCGGCGATCGTTGAACGCCAGGGTCCAGTTGGTGCTGGTAGCAAGAGCTGCGTTGGTGGGGTTGTCGGCAGCGTTGTTCCAGGACACACCAGGCAGGTGGTAGACGTGGTGGTAGTTCACCGCGACCAGATCCTGCAGGCTGGGCACGTTGCGCTCCGACTCGATCCGAAGGGGCATTTGCTCGCCTTCGTAGATCGCGCCATCGCCAAGCAGATAGCAGACGAACTGCTCCTGTTGGCCGGCGGTGCCTTGGATGGGCAGCTGGGAATCCACGATGACGCGGAGGCCCATGAAGTTGCCGACGTTGGTGTTGGTGAGGCCAACACCGCCGCCACCCCAAGTAATCGCGCCAGCGGCTGCCAGAGCGGAGGTGGAGAAGGTCAGAGCGCCAATCTGCTCCAGGTACGCAGCCACGGTGGGGTGGATTGCGATGGTGGTCAGATTGTTGCCACGCTCGCCAAGGAGGTACTTGGCCTCGGTGACGGTGGCGGCACTCAGATAGTTGGCTTCTGCTGCACCAGTGGTGACAGAAGCGTCCAGCTCGTTGCCGTTCAGAGCGGTGGTGAAGATGCCCTGCAGCATCGACACCAGCTTGGCGGTGCGCTTGCGGTTCAGGTCGTCAGCCAGCTGGCTGCGCATGAAGGCAAGAGGATCTTCACCCGAACCGAGCTTGCTGAGGTCGTCGGCGGAGTACATAAAACCACGATGCGTGATCGTGGCGTACTGAGTGCCGGCGGTGACGTTTTGGCTGGTGAAGTGACCAGCGCCGCTGGTTCCCCAGGTGGCGTTGGACTGGATGACTTCCTCAGTCGCGTTGATCGGATCGAAGAACGGAGCTTCGATACGAGTGCCGATGGTGGCCTGCAGGCGAGGATCGCGGCGCAGAACACCTGACTTGATGAAGTCAGACTTCTCGTAGATCGCTTCCTGCAGATAGCGGCGGAAGGGAGCAGAAGTCGCTAGGCGTGTAGCAGACCCAATATCGCCAAGAAAGGTCGAATCGGGATCAAGGTTTCCGAGATAAGTTCCCATCGTTCGTGGGGGTAGTGGTTAGCAGCATCGCCCCACAGGGGCTTAACCCGCAGATGCCTCTTGCTTTAGCTGTTTCGCAAGATCGGGGTTGCTCATCTCCAGATTCACGATTTGCGTAATGTTGCCCGTGCGATACGGGTTGGACATGCCGCTCGTCGCAGCTGGAGTGGCTCGGGGTGAACCGATACCGCCAGATCCGCTGGCGCGGAAGAAATGCTCAAACCCGCTGTTGGGGTTCCGCAAGTTTTGAAGATGTTGCTGTAGTGGAATCTCCACGCCCCCATGGATAGCCACAACCGTCCCATCCTTCACTCGCAGATTGCCTTGCATCAGCGTGTAAAGCTGATCTGGGGCAAAAACCCCCTGTTGGGTCATCGCATTCAACGCTTGAGCGCGAATCGTTTGCTGCTGAGTCTCTTGCGCTTGCCGTTCCAGCTGAGTTTGTAGCTCGGCGATGGTGGCTTCACGCTCGGCAACAGTGCGTGTTGCCTCCTCCCACAAAGTTTTGAACTCCCCGGCGTCAGCAAGCTTTTTCTGCTTCTGCTGGGTGCTCTGCTTTGTGAGGTTGCTCAGCTGATCCTGCAGCTCCTTGAATTTCTCCTGGTCTTTGCGTCGCTCACCGATTAACTCGGCGTTCTTCGCTTTCAGGAGTTCAAGTTGCGCAGAAAGGTTTGGTCCCGGCTCCGCTGCCACAGGCTGCGTCCCTTCGGTCTCCACAGGAGTGATGGGTAGGGTTGATTCTTCGCTCATAAATAGGGCGCTAAAACAAGACCACAGGTCTTAGCCCATAATATAAGCACAGTATTGAGTGTCCGATGGCTGAAAAGCGCTTTTCTATCGCGGGCGTCGTCTTCAACGACAACGCACCAGCCGAGGTTGTTGCTAAGCCTAAGAAAAAGGCCGCAGCAAAGAGCAAAGCTCCAAAGCCCGAAGCTGAAACTACTGAAGTAGTGGAACAGGGTGCTATGGAAGAGGCCGGTGACTCGGCGTCAGACGCGGTCTGAATCTTGGGTCCAAGGGGCGTGGATACTCATGCCCCCTCCAAGCAAACGGCTCTCGCCCGTTTGTAGCTCGTCGTCAATCGGCTCATTAACGACAACAGGGTCTGTTGTTTGTGGCTGAGCTTCGTGCCAGTCCTCGATGGCGCGGTCTAGCCGAGGTTTAAGGGTGGCTTGGAACTTGAAGTCCTTTGCCGCCTGGTGGACGTTGTCGCGCCAGTCCCTCGTGCTAAACCGCACCAGCCAGGTTGGGGTCAGGACTTTTTTCGGGAGATGGCGTTGAGGACGCTGATCACCAGCTGGACCCAGCTGTTGCTGCGGATGGGCAGCAGGGTGAGAATTTCGCTTCCGGCGGCAGCCAAGATTGCGACGACGGCAATGGTGGTGGGATCCATAAGAAGTACTTGACTAGTTACAGTTTATTGGGTTTAGGACTTAGATAGTTCGCGCTTTAGGTGCTCTAGGAGGGCTTTTTCGTAGGGCTGGAGCTGGTTTCTGTCCTTGAGTTCCAGTTCGAATATGCGGAGCTGGATTGTTTTGTAGTAGACGTTGTTGACTAGTTGCTTGACGTCAGCGGCTTTGGCGTAACGCATCTCGACTGCTGTTACGCCGCCTGTTAGGGATAAGACGATGGCTAGCGTTACCGCCAGCGTCTCAAGAAATTGGGGGGATCGGTTGTTCGACCGGTCTAGAGACATCGCTTTCAGTACGAAGGCGTTGAATAGCCCCCATCTCCTTTTCAATGTCAAGATTATCGGGAAGAACTTCACCCCGCTGGAGGACTCGAAGGAATGTTTCATCGGTCAGACCTCCGCGAGCGTTGATGTCGTTGAGAACCGCAACGTCTTGCCCAATCAAACGATAGAAGTCAAACTCCCGATCCAGCACAATTTCGGGTGGTTCGACGCCGAGATAGGCGGCGGCAAGGGCAAATGCCTCGTTTAGAGCGCTTTCCATCTCCAGAGACAAGATGGCGAGAACGCTGTTGGCCTGGGATTGGTCGACTCGTTTGGCGTCGGCGGATTCCGCAACGAATTTTTGGCCGAGCAGCTTTGTGACGCCCAAAGTCGCCATTTGTTGCTCAAGCTGCTGAATTTCTTCGCTTTGGGAAGAAAAACTGGTGGCGTCGGACTGGATGTAGTACGCCTTGTGGCCTGGCTCCATTGAAATGCCGTAGTTCGGGCCGACCGAGGCGCTGGATGCCTCTTCGTCCCAGCCCTCTAGAACGAGGGTGGGCATTGCGGCGATGTGGAGGGCGTGGATTAGGTCGGCTTGGCGTTGGTAGTGGGTGATGTTGAGGGAGGCGATGTCCTGCAGTGGGGGCTTGCTCAGCAACATGCCCTCGCGGGAGGCGTAAATCGGGACGAGTGGGATTTCTTCGACGCTCAGCGTTCCGCTGCTGACGATGTCTTGGTTGGGGGTGCCGGTGCCGCGCTCGTAGGTTTCGTAACGACCGGGGTAAATCACCGTCATTTGCTCCACCTTGTCCTCGCCAAACTTGCCGGCGGGGCGAGTAATGATTTGGTGGATGCGGACTTGGGAAAGTGGGGCGCTTGGTAGTGTACTTTCCTGACGCCAACCCCAGATTTGGGGGGCGTCGATGTGGTTGAAGTAGGGGCGGCGGCTAAGGGCTCGTTCTTCCGCCAACGTCAACGCTCCAGGGTCTTTGGGGTAGTCGACGAGGATGGCGCTGTGGCCGTAGGTGAGCGCCGAAATCATGGCGCGACGGGCGTATTCGTTGATAGAGGAGCCCAGACCGTCGACGTTACGGGCGAAGTCTTGCCAGTATTCGTTGCCTATTACTTTGACCGGGCGGCGAAGGACGAGGCCGGCGGCGTTTTCGAGGATTCGGACCGTAAATGGGGAGAGGACGCTGCGGCGAACGCGGGATCTCCAGGCGTCTTCGTCTTCGCGGGGTTCTTGGGGAAGGTAAGAAGCGGCGTTTAGGCGGATCCAGTCACTGCCGTTGGTGACGGCTTCCATGATCTGCCAGCCGTCTGACATCGCCGCGACGTCCGTGTCTCTATAAAACGGATCGTCGGTTGGCGATGCGCCGATCAGGTAGTTGCCGTATGAACTCTGAAAATCGTTGCTGGGATACACGATTACAAACCTGATACGGCCCTTACCGCAGTGTACTCAGCAATTAGCCGTGGTAAGCAACACCGATGTGGGCCACAACGCTTGGCGTTCCACTCGAAATGGATGCGATGCGCATACGGATGCGGTTTGAGGGTTTTCCGGTGTAGAAGTAGATGTATTGGCCGTTTGAGTTGATGGTTTTGCTGGTGTCCAGCTCAAACCAAGTGCTGCCGCCGTTGAAATTGGCTTCGAAGGCCAGGGTGAAGTTCGCTCCACCCGTTACGACGGCGGCGAAAGTGAATTCGCTGCTGTCGGCGTGGACTTCGAGGGAGTCGTTGACGGCGGTAAGAGGGGTGGATTCGTGATACTCAACTAGGTTTGTACCACGGGCGACGGTAAGAGCCATGTCGCACTACAAAAAGTTCTTAGTAACTACCATACGCGGTAATTTGTGGTGCCGATGGCGCGGGGCTTGGCCAGGTTGAATTTCATTAGGCATAAGTAGCCCAAAGCGTCGAAAAGGTGGTCTACGCCTAGCTTTTTGTTGGGGAGGCCGTTAGCGTCGTAGGTAAGCGTACGGAGAGACTTAATAGTCTCACGGCAGCGGGGGTGGATGCGGAGGCGGCGGACGCCCGCGTCGTCCAAAACTGCCGTGTTGATGCAGTTCACCTTGTCCCGGATCTTCCAAGGAGATTTGGGGGTGCTTACTTTGAGGCCCGCTTTGCGGAGAATTGCGTGGTCGGTTAGGCCGACACCAGCGGTTTTGCGGGCGGCGCCGGTTGGGTCGGGCGATATGTCCTTGCGACGTTCCAGGCCGAATTTGGAGTTGAGGTGGTCGGCGATTTCCCAAGTGGTCGCGTTGACCATGATGATTTCGTCGAAAATGTGGAGTTCGTCTTCGACGCGGACGCCGCAGACGCAGGACATGTTGTCGACGTTGAAGTCCAGGCCCAGGTAAAGGGTGAGTTCGGGGATGTCTTTGACTTCTTTGGAGATGTTGTCTTCGGAGAAGTTGACGGCGACGAGGCCGGAGAGGTTCTCGAAGGAGGCTTCAAACTCTTGGCGGAAGGTGCGGGGGTCGAGTTGGGAGCGGGCGGCTTCGACTTCCTCAGGTGGAACGTTCCCACCTTCGATGGTTGTGTAGCACCAACGACGCCACCCGTGCTCGCGGCCTTCCTCGTCCGCGTAGCACCATAGGTCGTAGAACCAACTCGCCGTTCCATCCGGGGTGCTGATGAATAGTGCCCATCCCTGCTTGTCGGCTAGCGCAGGGCGGAGCACTTCGAACCACACGCCGGGGTCCATAAAGGCAGCTTCGTCCAAAACCACACCGCTCAAGCTGCGACCTCGTAGTGCGGTGGCGTTTTCGGTGCCTTTCAGCTCGATCACGGACCCATTCACGAGTTCGAGCTTCAAGTCGGTCTCGTTTTTGCTCTTGACCCATTGCGGTGGCACCAGCTGTTTGAGCGTTTTCCACGCAATGTCCTTCGCCATCCGGTAAGTCGG
>Ga0208644_1004741_pt1 | contig 10170 bp, 5 predicted proteins | sample VirMetDEL_Nov_18_FD_184517 | JGI IMG/M metagenome (GOLD analysis project Ga0208644, IMG submission 184517) | Aqueous microbial communities from the Delaware River and Bay under freshwater to marine salinity gradient to study organic matter... | ecosystem: Environmental > Aquatic > Marine >...
CAGGAATCTCACGTGCATCAAAAGCTCTCCAATCCGTCTGTGGAATCGCAAACGGTGATGGGGTCATTGGACCTGCTTCTCTCAACGCTGTATGGACTACTGTAAAGAATACAAGTGAAGAAGATGTCATCAATGCTGTGACAACACAGCGTCAAGAGTTTATTCGTGCTTTAAAGATCTATGAAACATTCGGTAAAGGATGGGAACGTAGAATTGATGAGACACGTGCTAAGGCAATGGAGTTAATCTAAGATGTTTAACCAAGACCAAATGGGGCGCATAGCTGACAAGTTAGGCTATCAAGGTCCGATGCACAAGTTCAATGAGTTCTTGGCGAGTAATCCCGGTGCTCAACGTGCTTACGCCGGTCTTGAAGCTAAAGCTAAAATGAAGATGAACAAAGGTGGTGTTGTACGCAAGATGCAGGAAGGTGGTGTAGCAAATACAGTTACATCAGATCCTAAGCCGCAAGTAGGTACTGATCCTCAAGGTAATCCTATCTATCAGACTGCTGAAGGTGTAGGCGCACCAGTGATCGGTGCCGCATCTCCGATGCAACAACCTTATGGTCCTGTACTTGACGAAGCAGGACAGCCTAAGCAAATTCAAGTATTAGACGTAGAGGGTAACCCAGTTCTTGATGAATCTGGTAATGTCGTCTATCAAACACAATTTCCTACCATCGGTGATATTTCTGTTGGGCGTATGTATCAACCGGGATTGCCATCTGGAGGTATGCAGTTAGCACAAGGAATTGAAGCCGCTACTCAGCAAATGATTGCGCAAGGGACTGGTGCGCTAGGTACTGCTCCACAAGCAACTGCTCCAACTTTAGCTACTACTGCTCAAGCAACTACTCCTACTGCCGCTACTGCTCAGCAGATGACTGCGGCTACTGCTGGTGACATAGGTACTACTACAGGTGCCGCTGGCATGGTTGGTGCAGATGCACAGGTGCAAGCCGCTACACAAGACCCTACAACAACTGAAGTTGCTAACATCGGACCTGCGCAGTTAGGTCAGGCTCAGACAATTCAACCTGCTGTTCGTCAATTATCTCCAGAAGAATTAGTAGAAGCGCCTGCTGATGCGCAGTTTGCCGCTCAGTTTGCTGAACAGGTTCAGGCCGCACAGGCACAACCAACTGAGCAAGCTACTGTACAGGGTCAATTAGCTAACATGATGGCTGACTTTGAAGGTGGTGAAACTCCTGCGTGGGCCGCTGGTGCGATGCGCAAGGCAACTGCATTGCTTGCTCAAAGAGGATTGGGTGCATCGTCTCTTGCAGGTCAGGCAATCATACAAGCGGCTATGGAAGCGGCTACACCGATTGCAATACAAGATGCTCAGACAGTAGCTCAATTTGAGCAAATGAATTTATCCAACCGTCAAGCCCGTGCAATGTTAGCCGCTCAACAGCGTGCTCAGTTTATTGGACAAGAGTTTGATCAACAATTCCAAGCTCGTGTAGCAAATGCCGCTAAGATCAGTGACATCGCTAACATGAACTTTAATGCGGAACAGCAGGTTGCACTTGAGAATGCACAGCTAGCTCAGACGGTTGACTTGAACAATCTATCTAATCGTCAAGCAACACAAATGGCTGAGATCGCACAAACGGCATCTTTAGAGATGTCTAATCTTAACAATCGTCAACAGGCGGCTGTACAAAATGCTCAGTCTTTCTTGCAAATGGATATGGCTAATCTGTCTAACACGCAACAAGCTACCATGTTTGACGCACAATCTCGTATACAAAAGATTCTGTCTGATCAGGCCGCTGAGAATGCATCAAGACAATTCAACGCATCTTCTCAAAATCAAGTTGATCAGTTTTACGCCAACTTAAAATCTCAAGTCTCTCAGTTTAATGCTACACAAACAAACGCAATGACGCAGTTTGAAGGTGAGCAAGAGCTTGCTGTTAGCAAGTTTAATGCTGAGCTAAAGAATCAAAGAGATCAGTTTGAGGCGCAGAATCAAGTCGTCATTGCGCAGTCTAATGCACAGTGGCGAAGAGACATTGCAACTGCAAACACTGCGGCCATCAACGCCGCCAATCAATCAAATGCTAGGGCTGTGTTGGATATCAGTGAGCAGGCATACGATAACTTGTGGCAGGCTTTTGAAGATCAAATGGAATATGCATGGGAATCTGCGGAGAGCAGAGAAGATCGTATTAACGCAATTATTAGAGCGAAGATTTCTGCTGAGTCTGCGGCTACTGTTGCCGATATGCAAGCAGATGCGCAGGCGAGTACATCTATGGGTAAGTTTGCAACCTATGCGTTATTTGGGTCTGGTGGACTGTTAGGAATTTAAGGATTATTTATGAGTATTGAATTCGCAAAGGCATACAAGAACTTTCAGAAGTTTGAAGAAGAGCGGTCAATGCAAAATGCCGAATCAAATTCAGAACGTAAAAATATTGGTCTGCTGACACCTCGCACACCTAAGAAGATGAATAGCACAAGTGGCACTGAGTTAGATAAAGTTGCTGATTACGTACAGCAAATCCGTAAGCACAGGATGAAAAAATGATTAGGCAAGAACCTAAACTTGATGGGCCGATTCCGGGTCAGTCACTGACAGCGGAGCCTAAGTCTCGTCCATGGCGTAGGCCATACCAATTCTCCACAGTCGATGAGCTTGTTGAATTTTACATTCCGCAGTTTTCAGATGACACGTTTTCTACACTACTTGTCGAACAGATCGAGAACGGTGTTCCATTAACAACTATAGCTGAAATCTTAACAACAGCAAACGTGATGGAGGGCAGACACTCTATTGATTTAGCTGTGTTGATATCTCCTGTGCTGATTGAGGCAATGACACTTGTTGCTGAAACAGCGGGAGTTGAGCCAGTCATTGGGACTGAAAGCGAATTGTATAGACAAGTGGGTAGAGACTCAGAGCTTGTTAAGCGTGCAGTAGACAGGTTACCTGAAAGCACTGACAGTTTAGAGCAAGCAATGCCGCAAGAAGAAATGATGATGGCAGAAGAAGTTGAGCCATCAATGGAAGAGCAACCTGTTGAACGCAGAGGGCTAATGGCTCCAAGAGGTATGGAATAATGGGATTTCGTTTAGGTAACTTCCTTGCAGGCATGGCCGAAGGTGCCATTGAGCTTGAAGAAAATGTACGCAAGCGCAATGAAAAAATTATTGATACTGAGTTTGAGCGTTATCGCCAAAGAGAAGAAGATAATAGAAAGACTCGCGAGGCTTCTCAAGAAGAATACGATCAATTGGCTCGTATACTGAACGATCTTCCGGGAATGTCTGCGGCTAAAACATACGCAGTTCTCAACTATGGACCAGAAATTGCAACTAATTTTATAGCTAAAGCTCCAGAGTTGGCAAAGAAAGAGGGTCTTCTCGTAGGTGACTACGTGGATTTAATGGATAAAGATGCAATTAACTCTTCTCTTAATATTAACACATTGATCCGCGCAGGAAAATTACCGGGAATGCCCGGTCCTAGAGCATTTGACGTTCCAGCTACATTAATCGAGAAAAGCCCAGTATTCCAAAGAGATTACACCGGATACGCTAAACGTCTTGCTGGTGCAACTGAGGTAGAAGAGCAAACGGATATTGCATTACCGCAAGGTAAAATTAAGTTTATGGATATGGTTGAAGGTAAGCAGAAAAAAGTTCCTTACCTCACAGGTGGTCAGGTCATTGATAAGCTAACAGAGCAATTCTATCGCGATTTCGGTGTAGGCTTTAGGCGTGATCGCAACGGTATGCTTGTTGTTACCGATGACGACAAATCCCTATCCAATCAAGCTGAGCAAGCGGCTATGGATACTTACGGTTCATACACAGGATTGATTGGTGAAGGCGGTCAGTTTGACGTAGAAGTTGATCAGTACCCTGCAATCATGGAAGCTTATGAAAGTTATTATATGGGTGACGCTTCGGTTAATGTTACTCTAGGAGGGCAAAGTACGCCTGCGCCTTCACCTGCTCCAGCGCAAGCCAAGCCAAGTGTCACAATACCAAATTCTAATATTACAATAACAATGAATTCACAGGGGTTCCCTTCAATGGGTATCCCCATGATTATCCAATCTATCATACAAGCTAACCCCGGCATATCTAAGCAAAACGCTCAGAAACAAGCGAAGCAACTTTTGGATGAACTTAAAGCGAAAGCAAAATGAAGTACAATGAAGCTGATCCCGAGTTTCTACTTAAATCAAATCTCACATTAGATCCTGAATTTTTAGACGATGCCGCCACTTTCTTGTACGAGACAGAGGGGCTTGTCTTAGCTGAGCCAGAAGAAATCTATGACGCTTATATGGAGCACATGAGATTTTCTGATGTCAATGAAGCGACAACTATTAGGGATCTTTCTACCATTCGAGATTCTTCTGATGAGATGAAGGAGAAGTTTGCTCGTCTGTATCACACGTATGATAAGATGAATGTGTTCAGAGAAGATGAAGATTTCTCAGATGCTATTACAGCCTTTGGTGATTACGCTGAAGGTATTCTAACAGCACCTTCTACTTACTTGGGTATTCTCACTGGCGGCTTAGCAAAAGGTACTGCTGTTGCAGGACAACAAGTTGCTAAAGCCGCTGTGCGTCAACAGTTAATCTCATCAATTACTAAGCGCGGCATTGTTGCTGGTGCGGCTACTGAGGGTGCTATTGGCGTTGGTCAAGGTGATATTCAAGAGAGAATCAAAGTAGAGTTATTCCCTGAGTATGAATACGATGTAGGAAGTGTCGCTTTACAGGGCGGCCTGTCAGCATTACCGGGTGGTGTGCTTGGTGGCCTGTCTGCACGTAAAGGCGCTAAGCAAGCTGTGCGCGCAGAACGTATCGGACAGATAGGTGCTGAGCGTGTTGCACGTAAAAACTTAGCCGCTACACAAGCCGCTGAAGAAACAATTCGTGCCGCTGATGATGTAAAGAAAAGACAGATTAGTCAGATATTAGTTGGTGCAGGCGAGGAAGTAAGAACTGAAAAGTTACCTCAGTCTGAGCAACTATTGACTCAGCTTGATGATTCTACTCAAATAAGAATTCAAGCGGCGGCAATTGAACTTGGTGCTGAGTTAAAACCAATAAAATTTTCCGATGGGACAGTAGAACGTATTACTGAAACAATTGCTAGAGCAATCGCAGATGGAAGTATCTCAGCAAGAAACTTTGATGAGATCATGACTAAGTATAATCTAACATCTCCTCAGCTAGCCCTTCTCTTTACTGCCGATGTCTCACGTGCCGCACGTACATTACAACGTGCGAGTCAAGTTGCTCGTGTGCGTAAAATGGCAGAAGCTATTGCAATTCAATCTGGTAAGGGTTTTGATGAAGGTGATTTAGCTCGCGCAATGAAAGGCGGATTCTCACAATCAGACTTGGATGAGATGGGCCTATATAAAAATATCACGAAAGCATTTGAAGAAGGCTTTATGGGCTTTGAGCAGATGCGCCGTGGCTTGATGACTACACAGCTACAGACTACTCAGCGTAACATTGCTGGTGGTGGAATGCGTGTGTTTATTGATGAAGTTGAGAATATTTTCATAGCGGGTTCTCGACAGATTGGTGAAGCACTTGGAATGAAACCAAGCTCAATGACACAGCCATCTAAGATTACTCCTCCTTCAATGATTAAGTATCTGTGGAATCAAAGTGAAGCAGAATTAATTGCTAAAGCGTATTCGACAGCCTTACCTAAAGAAGCAACACGTTTGTTTGCTGAGTTTATTGATGTGGCAGACGCGCAGGCATTGTCTGGCGTTGGTGGTTCGCTGGCTAATTTTGGAAGAAAGCTTAACTTCCTCAACAAGCACGCAGACAACTTCTACAAGAAGGCAATCTTTGCTGGTCAACTAGATCGACTCACGCGCTCTAAATTTGGTAAATCTGTAGCAGACATGTTAGCTGAAGGTGAGATGGATAAAATTACTGTAGATATGTACAGGAACGCCACTCAGAAAGCGTATGAACTATTGTATCAGAAAACACCAAGCACCAAGACTGAGTTAGGTAAGTTTGGTAATGCATATCTGCGATTAGATAAACAAGCAGGCATTGGCATGGTGACAGGTCTTGTGATGCCATTCCCGCGCTTCATTTTTAATCAGTTAGAATTCTTCGCTGAAAGAGCACCCGTCATTGGTCTTGCATTTTCAAAAGGTCAGGGTTTGGCAGAGCAATCTATAAAGCAACTAAGTGGCTTAGGCATGATTGGTGGCTTTGCGGTTTACAGAGCTACGCAAGGTCCAGATACTAAATGGTATAATTACACAAATGAAAAAGGTGAAACAACAAATCTAGCCCCAATGCTAGCAGGTCTAACACCGTTCTTGTACATGGGCGATGTATTGTATCGTTATCTGAGCGAAAAGACTGAAATTCCACCTGTCTCAAAGATAGTGGATGATTTGCAGTCGGTACTCGTTGGTGAAGGATTTAAAACTGGTGCCAGTAAGACATTGTTTGACAGAACAATCCCTGAAGCATTTAGAGCTTTAACAACAGGTGAAGAAGTCTCTATTCGTGTCGCTGAAGAGGCAGGTAAAATCCTTGGTGACTACGCCGCTACATTGATGTACAACCTACCATCTGGTTTAGCTAGGGATGGTTGGGGACTGTATGATGATGAAGCGAGAATGATCATTGAGACAAATGGTGAGATTAGAATGTGGGATGCATTCATGATGCGATTCACTCGTGGCCTACCAGCATTTGTCAGAGATCCTATCCTTGAGTATTACGATCCTAATATTGAAATTAGATCTCGTCCTGTCGTTGAGAAATCAGCAGACACAAAAACACAAATACCATTGTCTACATCTGTAACTGGTTTGAACATCCAAGCACCTGAGAGTGCCATGGAAAAAGAATTCAATCGTCTTGGATTAACAACATATGATGTGTATAAGCCTCATCCATTCGGTCCCGCCGATGTCATGTTGCGTGACAGGTTAGGTGATAGGCTGAACGAAGAAGCGCAAGCTGTTATGAATACTGATCTGTACAAGCAGTACGAAGATTCAGGTAAGCGCAGGATGATGAAGAGTAGATTGTCCGCTGTTGTTAATTCTGAAAGAGCTATTGTATTTGACGCACTAAGAGAAAGAGTCAGGACAGGTCAAGAAAAGCGATTCTCAGAAGAAGACTTAGAAAAATTTAAGTTTGAATCAACTGGTACTTCAGATGACCGTAGGCAAGCAAAGGCTGAGTTCCGCAAGAAGTATGAAAAAGACAGGGAATATGATTTTGGTGCTCCCGGTGACTACGCTAAACTCAACGATGAACTAGACGCACTAATTAAAGAACTGGACGCTGTCAGAAAGGCGTATGGCGGTCTTGTGCAGAAGTTTAATGTTGGGGGTATGCCTACCCCAATGGATGAGCAAATGGACGCTCTCAGCCTCTCTGAAACGCTTGAGGAGCAACAAGCACCTGACGTATCTGTCGGTGAATATCTTGGCATGCTGGGTGACCTGCGAAGAGGTATCACTGGCGGTGCTATGACTGGTCAAGCAGACATGGTCAAGTTTATTGATGATGCAATTGACTATGTGACAGGACAAGATGCTGACTTAGATGCTCCATTAACACAGCTTACAGACGCAACACTAGGTAAGTACGGTAGAGAGATTACTGGTGACTCAGAGATTGCTCAAACGTCATCTAAGCTGATTGGTGAAAACTTAGGTGTCATTGAATCTATTGCACCGGGCTTTAAGATTCTAGGTAACACATTACCTGAAGCACTTGGTATCTTTGGTGATGCGAAACGTGCACAAGATAAGTACAAGCGTTATGAAGAAGCAATGGCTGAGCCTCCACGTGCAGGTGAGGCAGAAGCGGATCGCATAGAACGTATTCGTCAAGAAACTGGTGTGGGTGTGCTTGAAGGTGCAGATTCTACGCCTCGATTTGAGATTGATGACAGCCAAGCAAAAATTAAAAATATTAAATTAGACGAATACCAAAACATCAGTGGCGGAGAGTTGTCAGATCCTATTATAGAGTACTCTGGACCAAAAGGTCGCAATTTGTCGCTTTCTAAATTGACTGTTGGTGATATTTTAAAACACGATGAACTTTTTAAATATTATCCTGAAGCAAAGAATATCCCAATTACAGGTGTTGATGGTGATGCGTTAGGGTCGATGACAGCAGGTTTTGACAGGACAAAACCAATTGAGTCTGGAACCTTAATAGGACTTCCAGATGTGTACGAAAAGCAAGCGTCTGGTTTATCACCGATAGCCCAACTTCGTGAAACATTACTTCATGAGTTACAGCACTACGTTCAGTTTGTTGATAATCTAAACATGGGAGGTAATGCTGATCAATTTATGCCGGGTGGTGTTCTAGGAAGTGCCAAAATGGTAAGAATGGTAAATGATAATATTTCTGGATTGCACACTAAACTAGACAAAGAGCTTGGATATACTTCACGAATTGACTTAAATACTTTCAAAGAGCTTCTCACAAAAATAACAAGCGACAATGCGGACGAAGCAAGCTCAGCGATGAGCAAATTAGAAAATGGATTTATGCTTTCAGATGAAGAAGTCGATAAGATTATTGAGCTTGCTGAAATTAAAAAGGATGCAGATAAATTAGAAACATTAGCATTTCAAAATTATCAGACTCTTTCAGGGGAAGTTGAAGCCCGCTTAATCTCAGAAGAAAGAAGGGCAATGAGTCCAGAGATGCGAAGGATTACAAAACCCAGTTTGCTCGACAGGCTTGCGGCAGAAGAGGCTCAAGGTATGGCGGCAGGAAAGTACCCAAGAAAGAATGATGCCACTATTGTTGCTATGAGAGAGGGCCAGTTTAATAAGGAATACATTAGTCGCCTTGGTCAGTTAGCAGATAGAGCATTAAAAATTGCAGACAGAATGGAAAATTCTAGTATTAACTTTGAGGCGTATAACAGAGGTGCAGAGCTACTTCCATCAATCAAATTAAACATTGCAAACTCTGTGCGCAACAAAGTAAAAGAAGCGTCTGAGAAAGGATTTATTGAGCCTACTGTTGCTAAATCTGAAGTCACTGGCAAGACAGATTTATGGGACACACCAGATCAACAGATCACATCCGCTGATACATCAATTAACAAAGAAAAGCTACCTGCTGGATACGGTAAGCTTAAAAAACTAGGCGTATTTAAGCCCGGACAAAGAGTAGTAGACATCGGTGGTGGTAGGTTTGACAATGCTGTAGAAGACCTTGCCAAGCAAGATGTAGAACTACTTGTCTATGATCCATTCAATAGGACACCGGAACATAACAAAGCTGTAGCTGATGTGATTGCAGATGGCGGTGCAGATGTTGCAGTTTCTAATAACGTACTCAATGTCATTGAAGAACCAGAAAACATCAAGCGTGTTATTGAGCAGGCTGAGAATGCAATCAAGCCCGGTGATAAGGCTTACTTTACTGTGTACGCAGGAAATAGGTCAGGTAAGGGTGCGCAGACAACTAAAGGTTATCAGAGAAATGAACCTACCAGTGCTTACGTATCTCGTGTAGAAGAAGTGTTTGGTAAGGGTAATGTTCAGAGTAAAGGCGATTTGATTACTGCGACTAAACAATCTGAGGTCATTGACAAAAATATTACCTCGCTGGGAGCAAAACAAAAATTTAATATAGAAGACGATTATACAGTATACGCTATGTCAGAGATTGATCGCTATATGTTAAATAAAATAGATGATATACCGTGGAGTTCTAGGTCAAATTTCATTGCTGAAAGAGAGATGTATAAAAGATATCTGACTCGTGCAGATTTACAGGAAGCAATGAATGTTAGAAATGCAAATAGAGCAGAAGACGATGCCATGTTTAATAGTAAAGGGCATTTACAAGAAATCATTGAGGAAAAATCAGGAAAGAAAATACCTGAACTTTTGGATGAAATTAAAGATGAGCTAGACCTGCCAAAGAATCAGATTGAATGGGCGGAAAGTGATAATGATTTTATTGCTCAATGGGGTTCTATTAACGATCTTGAAGACACAAGATCTGCAATTGAAAAAGCGCGGTCTAAATGGGGCGGTGCTGATGTTAAAGCACGCGGTGGATTAATGTCACGCAAATAAAAAGCCCCTCATTGCGAGGGGCTGTGAGTGTGTAGCCAATACGAAAGCATTGACTAGCGGGTGGGACCATTGGTCAAT
>Ga0208644_1004746_pt1 | contig 10164 bp, 10 predicted proteins | sample VirMetDEL_Nov_18_FD_184517 | JGI IMG/M metagenome (GOLD analysis project Ga0208644, IMG submission 184517) | Aqueous microbial communities from the Delaware River and Bay under freshwater to marine salinity gradient to study organic matter... | ecosystem: Environmental > Aquatic > Marine >...
CAGGACAACGACGGAACAACATCAACCGCAATGGATGGTGATATTAACTTTGTAGCAAAAACTACAACAGACACAGGCTTGACATTTGGTGCAGACTTTAACTTGGACCACAGTGGCAACGATGACGGTGGCAACAGTATTACTATTAGTAATGATCAGTTTAAACTTGATCTAGGTGATGTAAACAGTGCGCTTGACGCAATTGATGACGCAACAGATTTTGGTTATGTGTTGACTAATGGTTCACCAAGTACAGACCATTCAGCAATCCTAAGTCTGTCACCAATCAGTGGACTTACTGTAAACATTAGTAATGCAACAGGCAGTGACTACGGAACAACAGCAGGCGAAGGCTATGCATACAGTGGTACATATGCAATTGGTGAGATTGCAACTGTTGGTGCAGGTCAGATGAAAAATGCTGATGATTCAGAAGAACTTCTTATGAATGTAAAAGGTTCAATGGGTCCAATTGGTCTTGCATACGAAATGCATACAGCAACAACTGCAGCAGACGTTGACACAGACACAACTACAATGGGCGCAACATACTCAATTGGTGCAATGATGGTAGGTGTTGAAACAATGAAAACTGAATCAGCTGGTACAGTTTCAAGTGATGAAATTACATTTGGCGCACAGTATACTGTAGCACCAGGTCTAGTTGCATTTGCTGAAATGACAGACGACGATAAGACTGCTAGTGAAAAAACTACTGCACTAGGTCTTTCAGTAAAATTCTAATTTAAATTTAGGATAATAAAAAAGCAGCGTTTCCGCTGCTTTTTTTATGACATTATTTTTGCTATTTCAGGGTACATTTGTCTGAAGTTTTGGTTGCGTCTTATGTCTATGATATCAATTTCTGTCCAAAATTTTTCTTGTAAATTATGATATATGTTTTCTTGTAATTTTGGTATAATTGTTTTTACAATTTCATACTTGCTTTGTGATAGATTTTTGATTACATTATCTCTTTTGTCAAAAGCAATATTGTACAAACTAAAATATTTAGGATGTTCTATAAAGTTCAACTCGTACCCAAAGTGATACTGTGTGCAAATATCTAACACATTGTCTAGGTCTAATACATTTAACACACTGACTGTAGGAAAAAAATCTATTACATATCTTGTTTTATCCAACTGTGAAAACTTTTGTATATTCTCAGCAACCAAATTCCAACTGCTGCCATTCCTTTCGTAGTCAAATTTTTCACCAACATTGTCTATGCTTAAACTTATTCCTACTTTGTCGAAGTTATCTAAAATTTGAATAATATCATGATTGTATTGTGTGCCGTTGGTGTTGTAGTGTATAAAAATATCTGTGCGACCAGTGTCAACTAATTTTTTTAGTAGATGAATGTGAGTCTTGTCTAAAAAAGGTTCTCCGCCGGCGAATGTAAGATATTTTATATTTTCAAGACTGTCGATTTGATCCAACCAAAAGTTTCTGTCAAGTGTAAATCCATAATCAATTTCTTCTAGTGTGGGCACAGATATAAATTTTTTATCTTCGGCATACCAAGCACTGCTCGACGGATAACCGCATATTCTACATTTCAAATTGCAAGCAAATCCTAATTTCATATCAAGTGCAACTAAATTACTTTTTTGTTTGTATTCTGTGGTGTATAGTAAATCTTTGAAATAGTATTGATCTCTTTGTCGTTTGCTGGTAATACCTACATCTTCTTTTTTCCAGCACTTGTTACAATAGTTTGGCTTCTTGCCTTGTAAAAAGTCTTGTTGAATTTTTTTAATGTATTCACTGTTTAGAACTTGTTTAATTGTTGTACTTTTGATATTAGGAAGGATTGGCAAATCCTTGGAACTTTTGTCAATCTCACAACAACTGGTGATACTACCATCTACATCAATCTCGAGATTCATAAAAGGATTTAAACACATATGATCACTGTAATTGAATTTGTTATTGATTTGGTTTTGTTTAGATTCTGTTGAATCTAATGTGACTGTGATTGTGTTTTCGTATGGTATAATTTGTACACAAAGATTTTCTACAAGTTCTTTGATGTTTATACAATTGGTTTTGACTGTGATAAAAAAAATTGGTAGGTCTATGGTTTTCAAAATGTTGAAAAAGTGTCTCCAAATTCCTTCGTCAGTTGTTCCATATGCAGTAACAACAATACGCTCAACAGTGTATTCATCTTTTTTGATAGCAGACAAATCGTTGTACATGTCAGCAAAAGGTTGACTATAGTAGTCTGTTATGTCTTTGTTATAGATAATCACGCAGTCTGCTCCATTGTGTGTGTATTTCATTAGCATACCATTCTGTGTAACACAGTCGGTTGAGCCAGTTGTGTCTAGGTCCTCTAGTCAAACGCTCTACACTGTAACTGCCAACATCCCAAGCAAGACTGTGAGGACTTACCACAGCAGGCACACCTTGTAGTATGCTGTTAATGCCAGCGTTGCTACTGTGACTGTATACACAATATGTGTGTTTGAGCATGTGTTCTAGATCAAAACTGTCGTAAGTTTGTTGAATGTGTTTGGGTATGTTCCATTCACAACCTTGCTGTGCAAACCATTCCATGTCACAACTAAAGTGTAAGTTTTCTCTGTAGCGAGGATGACTACGCAACACTATGGGTCTATCACTAAACTTGCGTATTTCTGTGACAGTGTTGTGATAGTATTCAGCCATGTCAGGCATGTTGGCCCATTGTTGACTGTGACCATGCTGACCACACACCAATATGTAATCACCATCTCCATCATGGTTCCAGTTTTGCATCAGTATGTTAAGTTTACGCACTCTGTCATCTGGCATGTAGGTATCTAGTGCAAAGTCTGCATCTCGGTTGATTCCATTTATACCTAACTTCCAAGTTTCATTGCGTATAAGTCCGCCAACTTCTATAACAATCACAGGTTTGTTTTGTGCTCTGTAGTGATCCCATACACGCTTGTTCGCACTCATTTTGCCAAACCACAACACACTCCATATGAGTGCAGCATCTGCATCCATGTCATTTTCAACAACAGTGTCAGTGGTTCTTAACGCATCCAACACTTGTGGATACACCATGTCTGCGTTATTTGGCAGGTTATTTGGGAAGTGACTTATCTTCATGGTAAATAGTTATATGCGCACATTATCAGTATTTACCTCCTGGCACCCAACAGGATACAAGAAATACGGCAAACAGTTTATTAATGGGTATCTCAACTGTTGGCCACAAAATGTTCCTCTTACAATATATGCAGAGGATCATGAACCAGACACTGCAAATGCAGAAAGCATCACTGTGTTAGACCAAGCAAGCACACTGCCAGATCTTAAAGCCTGGCAGCACAGACACAAAGACAATCCGCATGCACATGGATACAACAAAGACAAAAGCAAAAAAAGTTTCTTGTGGGATGCCAGTCGTTTTGCAAACAAAACATTTGCACTGTGGCACTTTGCAAAAACATGCGGCACTGACATATTCATGTGGTGTGACGGTGATGTTAGAACACATACACCTATGCCACTGGAGTTTTTACACAGCATTGCTCCCAGTGAAAATCAACTTGCCACATACTTAGGACGCAAGACTTGGCCTGAATGTGGTTGGATGATGTTCAATCGCAACCATCCACAGTTTGATCAGTTTATGGAACAGTGGCGTTGGATATACGAAAGTGATGACATTTTTGAGCATGAAGAATCACATGACAGTTTCATATTTGGTGAACTGGTAGAAGACTTTAAGAGCATGGGCGTACAGTTCAATGATTTGGGCAGTCCTAGTGCAAGTGGACATATCTTTATCAACAGTGTGTTAGGGCAGTACATGGATCATCTTAAAGGATTTCGTAAAGAAGTAGGCAAGAGTTTAAAAGGCGATCTACAAGGCAGCAAACTACACTTTGAAAACAATAGTTGGTGGCAAGATGTGCGAGACGTAACCAAAGCACAAATCCGTGCAGAGAAGTTGAAAAACCCACATGAATATGATGCGGCACAGCAACAACGATCAGAAGGAATAAAAAAATGAATGACCTAAGTTGTATACAAAATGTTAAACAAGTGCATACTGATCCATATCCATATTTGTGTGTAGAAGGTGCACTGCCAGATGTACGTTACAAAGAACTATGTGAAACATTTCCTATGGAACTTGTCACCAGTACCACACCACATGATGGAGGCATTTGTTATCGTTACAAAATGAAAGAATGTCAACAAGAAGCACCGCCACCTATTTGGCAAGACTTCTTTGCGTATCACACCAGTCCAGAATACTTTCGTGCATGCATTGAATTGTTTGCACCCAGCATTGAAACTGCATATGGCGTAGACTTCTTACATAATCTTAGTACAGGAACAGTAACACCACGTGATGTAGACAACAGCGGTCAGCATGTAGCAGACTGTCAGTTTGTTGTTCATGAGCCTGTGGACCAAACAGGCACCAGTCGCACACCACATGTGGACAACCCAGTAGAGATTTATGCAGGGTTACTGTACATGCGTCAGCCAGGAGATACTGCAAGTGGTGGTAACTTTACAGTGCATCGCGCAACAGGTGAAATTACAGAAGTAAACAAAAGTTTAGGACGTCAAGTAGATGATAATTTGCATGTACCACATTTTGAAGTGCCATACGAAGCCAACAACTTTTGTATGTTCCTAAACGTAAAAGACAGTGTGCATGGAGTAACACCTCGCATAGAACCTACAATGCGCCGCCGCAGTATCAATATCATTGGTGAGTTTAATGGCAATGGCAAGATGTGGAAAGTGAAAGAAATAAAAAATTAATGCAATACACTATGGGTAAAGCCAGTTGGTGTTTTATGACCGGCGAGCATGTTGTTAAAAGTTACAGCACAAGAAATAAAAAAAGTGTTAAACCTGCTCGAGGAAGTATATATGATTGTTGGCTACGAGAAACAACTTGTTTGGAAAGACTTAAAGGAAAACTACACTTTCCAAATATGATAGGTGCAGACGAAACTGATCACAGTTTGGCAATGACTGAGGTTGGTGAAAGTTTGTTTCACTCCTGGCATGAACACAATTTGACTAAGTACCATGATCAAGTTGATCGTATTGCTAATGCACTAGAAGAACAACAAATACAGTATTTTTATCCAGGCATGGATCCAAACAGCAAATCAAAAGACTTTGCAAAGTTTCCGCTAAGTAACTTTTGTATACAGGACGGCGAAATAAGTTTAATAGATTTTGAAATGTCTTGTCCTGTAAACAGTTTGGCACAAGACAGACTAAGTGATAGGTTAGGCTACTTATACAGTTTTTACAACAAGGATGATTTTAGACAAGCATTGCACATTTGTTTAGATGATCCTAGACAAAGTTGGGAAAGTGAGCTCATGGCTAAACTCACCGACAAGTCTAAATTTAAAGAGTTACGCAAAGGTAACCCTCGAGAAATATGGGATAATATGACAATGTTTACACAACCACCAGAAAAAGTAGTTAAAGAATGGAACAAGTATCAAAAGCGTTATGGCATTGATGATGCACAAGATAGAGTCAAACGAATGAAACTTGTTGAACTTGCACAGCAATTTGACGGCAATGCACAGTTGCTTGACATTGGATGTAATGATGGATACATTACAACACTTATGGCATCACATGTGGCAAAAGCAACAGGCATAGAACCATTTGTAAAATTGCGTGATGACAAAAAGCCAGCAAATGTTAAATGGTACACAGGCTCATTTAATGATTACTTGAAGTTCAAACAACTTGACTGTTATGATATTGTGCTTAGTCTGGCAGTCAGCATACAGTTGCGTGACTTTGGTGGACTTACAGAACAAGAAATTGTAAATGGATATTACAGCTTGCTTGCACCAGGAGGCATTGTGGTACACGAAACACAAAAGCTAGAAAATAGACCAAACAATCAGGAACACACTGAAGCAATGCTGGCAGCATTTAGAACAAAATTTGTACAAATAGATCATGGACAGGCAAGACCAAGTGGACAAAGAGAATACTATCATTTTCAAAAAGTTTAATAAACTATACATAAGATTAAGTAAAAAATCCAGTCACACAGATGTAATGGATTTAGAGTTTGATCTAGTTGACAGTGAATTTTTACCAAAGTGGATTGATTGTATGTTGTTGTCACAGCAACGACAAGATCCTATCAGTGAACCATGGGCATTTTATAATTTAAATGATCAATGGACAGAACAGTATACATTAGATTTTTTGAATGACAATATAGATGCTTGTAATAGGATACATCCTGGAATGTTTGATAAAAAAATATTTGATATCAATGATCAGGACACACTTAACTATTTGCATAGTATTTTTGAACTACACCATGGACAATTAGATGCTTGGCAACAAAATACTATTTTTGATGTTGAAAAAGGAAATCAACTAAGGCAGCATCTAAGTCACATAAATCAAACCATACATCGTTGTGAAGGGCAAGGCGGTACCCCGAAATTGCGTGTTGTATATTTTGATACTCCAAAGACAAAACGCTTCACAGCCGAAGATTATGAACTGTTTACAAACAATATTGACTTTGGAGGAGTTTACACATGTTATGCAGATGTTGGAAAAAATTTAGAAAGTCTTGCCATTGATGATGATGAACACCATCATGACTTTGTGCCTAACACACACTACAGTACAGATTTTTATGTAAAGTTCTGCAATGACAATGGTATAGAAAAAACAAAAGTTTATAAAAAATACTACAATGATAATCAAAGTTATTTTGATAATTTAGGATATGCAAACAATGACATTAGACTAACCACCGGAGCAATCAAACTTGCCCAATTGGTTTATGATAATGAGCAGGACGTTTTGCAACAAATAAGTAATTACAATTACATTCAATCAGTACAGATAATCTAGGAGGCCAAGATGGCATTTAACAACATAATGCAGTTAGCAACTGCTGAATTAGTAAAACGTGGTTGCTTCAACTCAGGTGCTACAGTTGTAGAATGGGGCAATCAACGTTTTAGATACAGTGAAGGATGGTTAAATGAATGTGAAAAGATATCAGGAAGAGTACATAGACGACCCACTAACTTTGTATGGGAATACTTTGAAGACCTCGGATTTAGTGAATATCTTGCTATTGACATTAACACTGAACTGCGTAGCATTGCTATGGATCTCAATTTCATCCTAAAAGACAAATACAACTACACAACACAGTTTGATTATGTAACAAACAACGGCACAGGTGAACACATCTTTGATCAACGCACAGTGTTTGAAAACATGCACAACCTATGCAAAGTAGGTGGCACTATGATTAACGTACTTCCTTTTGCACCCTGGTTTAATCATTGCTTTTACAGTTTTCATCCGCAGTTGTTCCGTGACATTGCTGCAGCAAATGGTTATGAATGGAAGTTTATGTGGTTGGCACAGAACACAGGCAAGTACGTTGACTGCCCTACAGACTTTGATAGTTGGAGTTACTATGAACAAAAGAAGCCTCGCACTCCTGTTAGTGATTTGGAAAAGCATTTTGATGCCCTTCATAATCGTGAAGGCAAAGTTCATAATGTTAGCATTGTTAGTGCGTACACTAAAACAAGTGATAAGCCGTTCCAAATCCCGTTCCAGGGACGATATGTGAATGACATTGTAGATGATCTCAAAGGTGAATACAGTGAAACTAACGTTGATGTGAGACAGAAGGATCACACCAGTGCGACTTATTAATGTTTGTAACTACCAATTACAAAATAGGTTTTATACACATTCCAAAATGTGGTGGGACCAGTATCTATCATGCATTTAGAGGAGGACTAAGAGGACCTAACAAACGCAACATTAAGGATCCATGGAGTCCATGGCCCGTTATGCGAGCGCACAGTACATACAAGGAGTTTAAAGCAGAAAGTACATTTCCTGGTCCTGAAACTTGGTTTACTATTGTAAGACATCCTTGTCAAAGATTTCACAGTTGGTATCATTACCAAATAGCCTGGGACAAAAAAAGATTAACTGGCGAGTTACCTACAAAAGGATTGGATCTAGAAACTTTCGAGCGGAGAATTAAAACACTAGAAGAACTTGGACTAAAAGGTACATTGCAAAATCTAGACACACTAAAGAATGACACAGGAATAAAACTTGCCAGGCATATTGAATATCCTATGTACAATTGGATTGCAAATTGCAAAAATATCAAAGTGTTCAAACTGGAAAAGATTGGTGCACTGTATGATTGGTTTGATGAAATAGGATGCACAGTAGAATTTACTCACAGCAAAAAAACTCCGCGGAGAAGTACCTGGCAAGATGAATTTGATGACGAAATGATAGAACTAATCAGCAAACGCTATGCAAAGGATTTTACTAAATTTGGATATTCTCTACTACAGTCCTAAACAAGGCAGCAAAGGTAATTGGGTAATGGACAGCATCAAACGTGGCTGGCCCAACTGTACACCTGGATATAGAAACGAACCTGCAATAGAACCCAGTCACTTTTGGGGTATGCTGTATAACGAACAAACCATACGTTATCTAACAACAAAAAAAGTTGATTGGTACTTTTGGGACATGCCCTATCACAAACGTTATGGATTGTGTGAGGATTTTATGTGGCGTGTGAGCAAAAATAGATTACATTATAAACGTGTACAAGACTGGCCCAGTGATAGATTTGAACGTTGGAACGTCACACCCAAGCCATATGGCACAGGTGATAAAATACTGATTTGTCCCAGCAGTGAAACAATGACACGTTGGTACACAGGCATGGATGTAAAGATGTGGATAAAAAGTATAACCACAGGATTACAAAAGTACACCGACAGATATATTGAAGTGCGTTACAAGCCAAGAGCACGAGGCACCAGTGGACCAACAGTTGCAGATATACCATTTGCAGAACAGGCACAAAACACGCATTGTGTGGTTACACTGTGCAGTCTTGCGGCTGTGGAAGCACAGTTGTTGGGCATACCCACACTGTGTCATCCAGACAGTTTTGCTGCAGAGGTAAGTATAACACAGTGCGAGCACATAGAGCAGCCAAAACGCAAAGACACGCATCAATGGTTTTGTAACTTGGCATACAGTCAGTTTTCGCATGCAGAAATAGAATCAGGATTGGCTCAAGAATGCTTGCAACAGAACGTGTAAACACCATCAACGGTAATATGTATATCCACAGTGAAGATCCTACAATAGGGCGTAGTCTTAAACACTATGGTGAATATTGCCAACCCGAAGTGGATCTAATAGTACAGTACACCAATGCAAACAGTTTTGTATTAGACATTGGCGCAAACATAGGCACACATTGTATACCCGTTAGTAAACATGTCCAACGTGTTGTAGCATTTGAACCTAATGCACAAAACTTTGATCTACTGACTAAAAATTGTGCAGAAACAGGTTGCAAAAATATCAGTTGCAATAACATTGCTTTGGGCAGTGATACATATCAAGCCAGCACAAATTTTGATTTTGGCAAAACACAGATGACAACTGGCACAGATGTTATTGTTACATCATTGGACAACATCAAGGGATTTCCTACTGTAGACTTTATAAAAATAGATGTAGAAGGCATGGAACCAGATGTGCTTAGAGGTGCAAGTGGAACTCTAACATATTTTAAACCACACTTGTTGATAGAAATGCAAGAAGAGCGTAATTATCAAACAGTGTTTGACCTTTTATCAAAACACCAGTATAATATATATTGGTATCCAGTGGCAACATTCAATCCCCGTAATCATAAAAGTAATAACAATGATGTATTTGGACGAGGGCATGGTGTGCTCAACTGGTTTGCTACCAAACACAGTGCAGAACTTGAACCTGTACTAGGTGGCAATGACACAATAGAGGCAATGGTGCAACGCAATGGCTCCTAAACGTATTATATGCTATGATACAGACAGAAAACTTACCTCACAAATTGTGAGACGTTTTGCACAAAGTATAAATCAAGCAGGCACAGACTATGCCGCAGAGTGTAGGACACTGGATGATTTTAGACAGCATGGCATACCCGACCACACTCACATGGTGTGCAGTCTTGGCATACTGCGAGGCACAGGCCTGATAATGAAAACTGCAGCCAGTCAAGGCATCAACAGATTGTACATGGATCATGCCTATTTTGACAGCGGTTACAAAGGCCAAGGCTGGTTGCGTATG
>Ga0208644_1004750_pt1 | contig 10158 bp, 12 predicted proteins | sample VirMetDEL_Nov_18_FD_184517 | JGI IMG/M metagenome (GOLD analysis project Ga0208644, IMG submission 184517) | Aqueous microbial communities from the Delaware River and Bay under freshwater to marine salinity gradient to study organic matter... | ecosystem: Environmental > Aquatic > Marine >...
CAGATGCCGATTTGCAGCCGTATAGATGTAATGTTAGATAACTGAATATAGCAAGCGTAATTGCTCTTAAGAAATTTTTCATTGTTCTCTCTCCTATTTAATCGACATCTTTTACTCGTATATTACTAAAAAGTAAATAGTTTTATTGGTACTATGTAATAAATTCAATATGAACGCTTGACCGATCCGATGTGTGCCGACTATTATATCAGAATGGCAGAAACAGTAACGCACGTCGAAAACGGAATCATTAAAATATATGATGCGTATTCAGGAGAATTAGTATCATCTTCGGACCATATACCTACGCTTCAGCGTTGGAACTACTCTTTGGAGATAGGCGCGGCTATAGTTGATTTGGTGCGACAGGGAAATACTTTAGTTAAAATTGGCAAAATGAAGGGTTTTCCTAATGTGTCTACCATTTACCGATGGGGAATGCTTCACCCAGACTTTAAAGAAAAAATCGAGTTGGCACGTAAGGATCGGGCAGAATACTTCCACGATAAGGTTATAGAGACAATAGAAGAGGTTAGCTGCAAAGAAGACGTGCCAGCCGCTAAATTAAAAGTGGATGGATATAGGTGGGCAGCCGAAAAAGGGGACAAGGATCGTTATGGGAACTCTTCTAAAATCGATATCAATACCGGCGGGATACAATATATTAACACAGGCATACCAGAAGATACAACATTTGATGAAATTGTGGAAGCAGAGTACACTGAAATGGAGGAAGACGAATGCAGAGAATCGAGTGCAGGGATTGCGGAACAATCACCTGGAACAGAACAGAAAGGTGCCATCCATGTCGGAGGAAACTTTAAAGAAGATCAAGATACTGGACACGGATTACGAACCGGAGATGAGGGAGCTTCTCAGACTAGCGAAGCTGCAAGAGGGATGGGACGAGATCAGACAAAGCGAGTTTCGGGCAAGGATGAACATGAACAAGTATCAGATAGCAGTACACAAAGAGAAAGCCAAGCAAGTGAAAAGGGACAAGATAAAATTAGTAAAAAGTAAAAAGCTTAGGGGGAATACATGGAAGGAAAGTCCAAAGGTAAAAGCAAACTAAAAGAAACTATCAAAATGTTATTCGGAAGGGGCGAGGGATCTCTCAATCACGAAAACTTTAAAAAATTTGGCGACGTTATTAGAAAACCTAGAAAGTCTAAAAAGAAAAATAAATCGTGAGTCAAGAAGTCAGTACAGGGTACACCCCTAGAAAACATCAGATGTGGCTGCATAAGGCACTCAAAAGATTTAACGTGCTCGTTTGTCACAGACGATTTGGCAAGACTGTATTCTCACTTAACCACACGTTACACAGAGGGATTCGTTGCCCAAGACATAATCCACAATACGCATACGTTGCTCCTACATACGGACAAGCGAAAAGGGTTTCGTGGGACTACCTAAAAGATTATACTAAAGACATTAGGGGAGTTAAAACTTATGAACAGGAGCTACGAGTTGACATTCCACGACCCGACCGAGGAGACCGTGTACGGATTATGCTCCTTGGTGCAGACAATCCGGACGCAATTAGGGGTCTGTATCTCGATGGAGTCGTCATTGACGAGTACGCCCAATGTGACCCTGGTCTTTGGGGAGAGGTTGTTCGACCTGCTCTCTCCGACCGTTTGGGGTGGGCTATCTTTATTGGGACACCCAAAGGACAAAATCACTTTCACAGAATCTATTCTAATGCCGGAAAATATATAGCCGATGGTGATCCCGAATGGTTTAGAACTTTACAGCGAGCCAGCGAGACAAAAATTGTTTCTAAAAAAGAATTAGAGTCTGCCGCTGCAACGATGAGTGAAGAAGAATACGATCAAGAATATGAGTGCTCTTTTTCTGCCGCATTGGTTGGAGCTTACTATGGCAAAGCAATGGAAAAGGCAAGAAAAGAGAAACGTATTACTCGTGTGCCATATGATCCTAATGTTCCTGTCCATACATTTTGGGATTTGGGAATTAACGACACTACTGCTATTTGGTTCTTGCAAATTGTTGGTAAAGAGTATCACTTGATAGATCACTACGAGATGAGTGGCGAGGACCTATCTCATTACGTCAAAATCCTACAGGAGAAGCCTTATGTGTACGGAGAGCATACTTTGCCTCACGATGCGGCTGCGAGGTCTCTAGACACGGGTAGAAGCCGTCAGGAGACGCTTAGGAATTTGGGGTTAAGAACTCGTATATTACCAAGAGCAAAAGTAGAGGATGGAATCAACGCAGTTAGGTTAATTTTATCGAGATGCTGGTTTGATGAAGCGCGGTGCGAAAGAGGTATCCACGCACTTAGTTCTTATCAAAGAAAGTTTGACTCAAAGAACATGGTATTTCAGAATAAACCTTTGCACGATTGGGCATCCAACTCAGCCGATGCGTTTAGATATCTTGCAATGGGAACTAAAAATGTGGATAATGGAATGGGTATATATAGCGATAAAGCAAAATTGTTGCCACGTCAAGCAGACATGGACTATGATTATTTTGGGGGTTTTTAATGGGCGGATCATCAGGGATAAAGAAGGCTTCAAAAGGGATAACGAAGGCTCTCGTTAGAGCAGGTATGGCATACTCTACAGGTGGGTTTAGTGAAGTAGCGAGAGCCACTAAATTTAAGCCACTACAAAAAGTAACGTCATCCATAGGTCCAGGTGGACTTAGTTTAATTAGTTCCGATGTTAAGGGGATGTCTGAGGAAGCTGTAGGACTTCCCGATCCATTTGTAGAACCAGAAATAAAATTACCGAGCATGCCTACTAAAAGCGACATTAGACAAGCAGCTAGAAAAAAAGCAAGAATAGCAAAAAAATTAAAACCAGGTAGATTGCAAACAATCCTTACTAGAGGAACTGGAATATTTGATGAGTGAAGATAAAGGGCTTGCGTTACAGATAAAAAAAAGATTTGAAACTTTAAAAGGTGATAGAAAAAACTGGGACAATCACTGGAGAGAGGTTGCTGATTATGTCATCCCAAGAAAAGATGATGTATATAAAACTCGTAGAAGTGTTACGGGAGAAAAAAAGAGTAACAAAAGTTTTTTATTTGATTCAACTGCTATTCACGCTAACGAACTTCTTGCTTCTGCTTTACATAGTATGCTTACTAATCCATCTTTAAATTGGTTTGAGTTAACAACAGGTGTTCCAGAAATTGATAGATTAGATGACGTTAGACTTTGGCTACAACGTACAGCCGAGACTATGCACCAAACTTTAAATAACTCAAACTTCCAAACAGAAATACATGAAGTATATTTAGATTTAGGATCTTTTGGAACTGGACTTATTCAGATTGAAGAGGACCCCGAAAGACTTTTAAGATTTAGAGCGCGTCCAGTATATGATGGTTACATTCAAGAAAATTCAAAAGGAGTTGTTGATACAATCTTTAGAGAAGAGTGGATGAGCTTAAGAAATATTGTAGATAAATTTGGAAAAGAAAAATTAAATGAGAAGTTGCTTCGTGAACTTGATAAAAATCCAGACAGTAAAAAACATATTATACATGGAGTGTTTCCTAGAAAAAATCTTAATAATAAAAAGATTGGTCCTAAGAATATGCCCTATGCTTCCGTTTATTCTTTATCGGAAGAGCCAATTGTTCTTGAGGAAAGCGGTTTCAATGAGTTTCCATATTTAGTACCAAGGTGGACTAAAATTTCTGGCGAAGTATATGGCAGAAGTCCAGCGATAAAATCTTTAGCCGATATTAAAATGGTAAACGCTATGATGGAAACAACTTTACGTAGTGGACAGAAGATTACCGATCCACCGCTACTTGTTCCTGACGATGGGTTTATGTTGCCGTTAAATTTAAGACCAGGCGGTATTAGTTATTATAGAGCAGGAACACCAGATCAAGTTATTCCATTGCAAACAGGTGGCAGAATTGATTTTGGTTTTCAATTGCTAGAAAGAATTAGAACTTCAATAAGAGAAGCTTTTTTTATAGACCAGCTACAATTAAATGTTGGTCCACAAATGACAGCGACAGAAGTATCTCAAAGAACAGAAGAGAAACTTAGATTGCTTGCTCCTATCTTAGCAAGACAGCACGACGAACTACTAAGACCATTAATCGATCGCGTGTTTGGAATTATGTTAAGAGCAGAAGCACTTCCACCGATACCAGAAGTGTTAAGCGAACAAGAAATAAATGTTCGCTACTCTTCTCAAGTAGCTAAAGCTCAAAGAGCATCAGACGCTCAGAACATAAATAGATTTGTTCAACTTGCTACACCATTTTTTCAAGTTGATCCAACAGTTATGGATAATCTAAATCCTGACGAGGCAGTAAGACATATTGGACATATGTTCTCTATTCCTCAAGAATTGTTTAGAGATCAAGATGAGGTTGAAAGTTTAAGAGAGCAAAGACAAGAGCAAGAAGCACAGCAAGCACAGCAGGAAGCACAGCTCGCCCAAGCAGAAGCAATTGGTAAAGCAGGACCGACTTTATTAGATGCTCAAACTCAAGGGGTAATTTAGTTTGAAAGAAAAAACTATTGAGATAGTCGAAGACTATAAGAGGTGCTTTGGCACACCTTCTGGTAAAAAAGTTTTATACGACCTTATGAAAAGAGGGCATATCATGGAGGCAAGATTTACTGCCGATCCGTATGCTACTCATTTTAATGAGGGGATGAGACATATAGTAACACAAATATTAACCATACTTGGTACTGATCCAAAACGTATGCAAAGTATGTTGAAAAAACAACGTGAGATGGAGGACACTTTACATGAGCACTTTAACTGAAGGAACAGAGACTACGGCACCTGCTGAAGGTGTAGTAGAAACAACAGAATCACCAGTAGAAACACAGGCAACACCTAAACCCGAGTGGATGGATTGGGATCCAGAAGATTCGGATTTATTAAGTTCTCCTGCACTTAAAGTGATTAATTCTAAAGATGCGTTATTAAAATCGTATATACATTCTCAAAGACAAATTGGTGCGGATAAAATTCAAATACCAGGAGAGTATGCAGCTCCCGAAGAATGGGAAAAAGTTTGGCAAAAACTTGGAATGCCTGATCTAGATAGTTATTCTTTAAATGTTGCTGAAGACGCAGATGATGAATTTATCCAAGCTTTTAAAGAACATGCGCATAAAAATGGAGTATTACCTAAACAAGCTCAACAATTATACGACTGGTTTAGCGAGTACGCCGGTAACGTAGACGCTCAACATCAAGAAATGCAAGTAGCTAGGGCACAAGAAGAACTTAATAAACTTAAAGAAGAAAAAGGTAAAGATTGGGAACCATTTATACGCTCCGCTAGATTAGGTTTAAAAGCTATTGGAGATGATGGTTTTGTAGAATACTTAGAAGAAAGCGGACTTGGAGATAACCCAAAAGTAATTACAGCTATGGCTAAACTGGGCGAAAAATTAGTTGAAGATAAGATTTTAGGCGAAACAAGCGCACTTGGAACGACCACTGAGGCTTCTCAACAATTTATAGATGGGGTTTGGAGCAATCCTGAGCACCCAGCGCACCATGCTAATCATCCGCTACATAAGAAAGCTGTACGGGAATTACAAGAGCATTACGCTAACGTAAATCAAGCTTAGTACTTGACTCGTACAAAATATTAGTTTTATACTATAGCTATGCGTAGGACAATCGCCTAGTCGATCCTCGACGACAGCGCATACAGCGGATCCTGAAAGGGACAATCCCACTGACATTTATTAATTGAATACTAACTATTTTCGTAAGGAGACGAATATGTCTAGTGAAATTACAACCGCATTTGTGAAACAATTTAACAATATGTTATTTCATCTTTCACAACAAAAAGGATCTCGCCTTGAGCCAGCTGTTAGAAATGAAAGCCAACGAGGGGAGTCACAATTTTTCGAAAGGCTAGGACCTGTAGCTGCTGTTAAAAGAACAGGTCGTCACAGTGACACGCCACAAATCGATACTCCACACTCAAGACGTAGAGTTACTCTTGTAGACTACGAGTGGGCTGATCTAATCGATGACCAAGACAAAATCAGAATGTTAATTGATCCTGCTAGTGATTATTTACAGGCTGCTGTTTGGGCACTTGGTAGAGCTAAAGATGACGAAATTATTGAAAAAGCAAACGGAAATGCTTACGCTGGTAAAGAAGGCGGAACTATTGTTGCTGTTTCTAACTCTGAAAGACTTGTAGCGCACGATGGTTCTACTACTGCTCCTATTAAGTTAAATGTTAAAACTCTTAGAGCCGCTAAGAAATACTTCGATCAAAATGAAGTTGATCCTTCAATTAAAAGATGTATGGCGATTAGTTCTGCTCAAGTTCAAGATGGACTTTTAGCTGAAGACGAGTTGACATCTTCTGATTACAACACTGTTAAAGCTCTTGTTGGTGGTGAAGTAGATTCTTTCATGGGATTCAAATTTATCCAGTTAGAAAGACTTGATAATGCTGATGATCTATCTGCTGTAAACTTTGCACCTGCTGATGGTAGCGTTGGAGCTGGCGGCGGAACTATTGGTTCTTCTGCTATTAAGTGTTTTGCATGGGCGCAAGATGGACTTCTTCTTTCTAAAGGCGAAGACATTCTGACTCGTATTGAGGAAAGAGCTGATAAATCATTCTCTAACCAAGTGTATGCAAGAATGAGCATTGGTTCTACTCGTATGGAAGAATCAAAATACTTAGAAATCATTTGTGCTGAATAATAACTAAGGGGTGGAAACGCCCCTCTTTTTAGGAGAATAACATGGCTGATTATAAAGCAACAAACAAAACAAATAGAGATGCTGAGCCAAGTGTGAATGCTAATCCAGGTGAAGAGTATGTAAGAAAATTTATTTCTTACGATTCTTTTACTATCACGGCAGCACTTTTAAACTCATCCTCAGACACTATTACTTTTATGAAGATTCCTAAAGGAGCTAGAGTTCTTGATCTTCAATTAGTATGCGGTGATTTAGGTGGAACAGGTACTATGAACATTGGATGGGCTGCCTCATCTGATGGTGTAGAAGTGGCGGATCCTGATGGATTTGGAGCAGCAGTAGACTTATCTGGACAAGCTAATCACTATAAACTTAGTGACCAAGTAGGACTAGCAGGAACTTTTAAGAAGTTTAGTGCTGAAGTTGAAGTTCAATTAGCTGTAGCGGCAGATTTTACAGCGACTTCTGGAGACATTGAAGTTTTAGTTGAGTACGCAGTTTACTAATAATTGGGGGCGCAAGCCCCCTTTTCTTTAAGGAGAACTAATGTCCTCTGTAGTTTCAATTTGTAATTCCGCCCTAATTAAAATCGGTGCAGACCGAATTTCTTCTTTAACAGAAGATTCAAAAGAAGCTCAACTTTGTAATGAGCAATACGAAAAATTAAGAGATGAAGTTTTAAGAGCACATCCTTGGAACTTTGCAATTAAAAGAGCCGAGTTAGGTAAATTGGCTGACGCTCCCTTGTTTGAATATAGTAACCAGTTCTTTCTACCAAATGACTGTGTAAAAGTTTTGAAACTTGAAAATATAGATGCAGTTTATAAAATAGAAGGAAGAAGTATTTTAACTAATGAATCAACAGTAAAGATACAATATATATCTCGTGAACTGGACGTAACAAAGTACGATCCTATCTTCCAAGAAGCGTTAGCATTAAGACTGGCTACAGAGTTAGCGTATCCCCTTTTGCAAAGTGCTTCGCTACAACAAGCAATGGAAAAATCTTATTTAAGAGTACTAAAAGACGCTCGTTCAATGGACGGGCAAGAAGGAACTCCAGACAATCTCATTAGAGATGAGTGGTTACTAAGTAGGTACTGATGGCAGCCAAATTTAATTATATACAAAATAACTTTGCGGCAGGAGAGCTATCAGATAAATTAGATGGAAGAACCGACCTTCCTCAGTATAAAGCTGGGGCAAAAGTGTTAGAGAATGCTTTTACACTTAGACAAGGTGGGGCTACAAGAAGACCTGGTTTTAGATATATATCTGATATAAATCAGACCGGCAAAATTTTCCCATTTGTTTTTTCTAAAACACAAGCATACTTAATAGCAATCGATCCCTCACAAACAGTAGTGGCGGATAGAATAAAAGCTATTGATCGCGATGGCACTCAAACAAGTATAGGAAGTAATTTAATATTAAATACTTCTTTAGATGTAGATGCCTTTCAGTATGTACAATCAGGAGATTTAATTTTTTCGTACACCCAGAAACGCAACCATTTGTTGTATTTAGATATGGTAGCGTAACCTCTCCTACTTTTAATGCTCAAACTTACTGGGATCAAGCTTTAGGTTTTGCAGCAGGTGGAATAGAGGCAAGTAATAACGTAGATGGATTAGCGACACCATATAGAGATTCTAATATTGGTTCCACTACTATCACACCATCAGCTACAACCGGAGCAGGTATAACATTAACCGCTAGTGCTAATTTATTTACATCAGGGCATGTCGGATCATATTGGAAAATAGAGCATGGAGCAGCTACAACAGGTATAGTTAAAATTGTAGGGTACACGTCCCCAACAAGTGTTACCGCTAATGTTATAGTTAGTTTAGGAGCAACTACAGCTACAGATAATTGGCAAGAGGGAGCGTGGTCAAATGAAAGAGGGTATCCAAGAGCTGTAACTATTTTTGAAAACAGATTAATTTTTGGCGGAAATGAAGCCCAACCAAATACTTTATGGGCTTCTCTCCAGTATAATTTATTTTTTATGATGGAAAGAAGACTTGCACAAGATGACGGTGTGGAGCCAGCACCATCAGGCACTCTTTATGGTGGGGACCCTAATGTCGCTGATCCATTTCAATTTTCAATAGCTTCTCAGCAAGTAAACCAAATACAGTGGTTATCTGCAAAACGAACTTTGCAAGTAGGAACTTTAGGGTCAGAGTACACTGTTAGGGGCGGAGAAGAAACGGCATTGTCGTCAGCTAACGTACAAGTAACTCCACAAACAGCACACGGATCAAGTGAAGTGCAACCTGTTCAAATTGGAAACACTACTATATTTGTTTCTCGTGATGGTCAGTTGCTTAGAGAGTTTCAATTTAATTTAGACAATGATGCTTATGTTGCAACAAATATTTCACTACTATCTACAGATATAATTAAACACAAATTTGTTTCAGGTCAATTTAATGGTATTGAAGTTAAGGAAATGGTCTATCAAGAATCCCGAGCGATTATTTGGATAAGAACAAGTAGAAATGCTCTTATTGCGCTAACTATAGACGCAGGGGCAAACATACTAGCCTGGCATAAACACGATATCGGCGGAGAAGATGCAAAAGTTATATCGATTTCTATTATCCCAAATGAGGACGGATCCTTTGATGATCTATGGGCAATCGTTGAACGAACTATTAATGGGACTACAAAACACTATTTAGAAAAAATGGGAGATAGTTTTGAGCACCCTAATCTTAGCAACATTTCTACAAATGAAGATGATAAACCGTGGTTTATGGATAGTGCTGTTAGATATACTTTAGAGACATTTAACTCAGGAGCACTACTTGAAACATTAAATACAACGAATACGGGGACGGATATACTTACCATCACGGATGGGGTAAGTACCTTCATTGACGGGGATGCTGTGCGGTTCTATGGATCAGGAACTCTCCCCGTCCCTTTATTATTTAATAAAACATATTATATTAATGTACAATCTGGAGTAACGCCTAAAGATGTAAAGATATACGAGACTAGGGCAGATGCCCTAGCTGATACTAATTCAATTGATATAACGGCAGTACACTCAGGGTCGATCACTTTGGCAAAACTAACCAAAAATTGGACGACAGGGTTTGCTCATCTTGAGGGAGAGACTGTTCAAGTATTAGCGGATGGATTTACGCACCCCGATGTAGTAATCAGCTCGGGAGGAATTACATTAGATAAAATATCTCATGAAGTTGTAGTGGGACTTCAGTATATCACTACTATTGAAACTATGCGTCTTGAGGCAGGTTTATTCTTAGAAAGTTCTCAAGCACAAATTAAACGTATAGATCAAGTTACAGTACGATTGTTTGAATCATATGGCGTTGAAATAGGGGAGCCAAGTAAAGACTTAGTGCCAATTAAATTTAGAGAAGCGTCTTCAAATTTTGGAAGCTCCTTGCCTTTATTTACTGGAGATAAGAAT
>Ga0208644_1004751_pt1 | contig 10157 bp, 5 predicted proteins | sample VirMetDEL_Nov_18_FD_184517 | JGI IMG/M metagenome (GOLD analysis project Ga0208644, IMG submission 184517) | Aqueous microbial communities from the Delaware River and Bay under freshwater to marine salinity gradient to study organic matter... | ecosystem: Environmental > Aquatic > Marine >...
AAAGACACGCCATTGGGTTGATTTATGAAGAATTAAGAGGAGTAGCGGGGGAGTTTGATATACCGATATGGACGGCATCTCAAGCAAATCGTTCATCATTAGAAGAAGATGTGATTGACGCATCAAAGGTATCGGAAGATTATTCAAAAGTGATGACAGCAGATTTTGTAATGAGTATGTCAAGAAAAGTAGAGGACAAGATAGCAAACACAGGTCGATTCCACGTGATTAAAAATAGATTTGGGCCTGACGGACTAACCTTTCCGGCAACCATTAATACCAACACCGGCTACATAATGATTTATGAAGCTCACACTAAAGAGGGTCGTTCAACACAAGGAAAAATGGATAATTCTGAGGAGTATTTAAGAAGAACATTAGCTCAAAAGAAGAAAGATTTTGACTCAGACGGGTTTGAATAAAACTTCTAAGATTATTTTTTAAAAACTTCAAAGAATTTATATATATTCCCAAATTTTCCCAATATATATGATACTTAAATATGGAAGAAAAATTATTAGAACATAAAGGAGTTGCAGTGAAATTCAAGTTATCAGAAAATTTTGTTTTAAAATACAAAAATAAAAAAGCACCATTCGGTTTCAACGGATTAGGTGAATTAGTCTATATGCGAACATATTCTCGTATTAAAGAAAATGGAAAAAATGAAAGATGGTGGGAAACCGTTCAAAGAGTTGTAGAGGGAACTTATACAATGCAAATGAATTGGATTGAATCACATCAATTAGGTTGGAATCCTTGGCAAGCACAAAAGTCAGCACAAGAAATGTATGACAGAATATTCAATATGAAATTCTTACCACCAGGTCGTGGTTTATGGGCAATGGGAACACCAATCACAGAAGAAAAGAATTTATATGCAGCTCTAAACAATTGTGCATTCGTATCAACAGAAACCATTAAAGAAGATTATTCAAAACCATTTTGTTTCTTAATGGACGCATCAATGTTAGGTGTTGGTGTAGGATTTGATACCAAAGGTGCAGGAAAGATTTTAATCAAAGGTTCAGATAAATCAAGAGAAACCACTTATCAAATTCCAGACACTCGTGAAGGTTGGGTAGAATCATTAAGATTATTATTGGAAAGTTATTTCCACTCAACACCAGATGTTAAGTTTGATTATTCATTAATCAGACCAGAGGGAGCACCAATCAAAGGATTTGGTGGTATGTCAAGTGGACACGAACCATTGGAAGAAGTCCACGACGAAATTAGAAAAGTTTTAGATAAAAATAGTGGTGAACCAATCACAATCACAACCATTGTAGATATTATGAATTTAATCGGAAAGTGTGTTGTAGCAGGTAATGTTAGAAGAACTGCAGAGATTGTATTCGGTGACCCTACATCAGAAGAATACTTAGATTTAAAAAACTATAAAGTAAATCCACACAGAGACCAATATGGTTGGACATCAAACAACTCAATCTTTGCAGAACTCGGTATGGATTACACAGAAGTTGCAAAAAGAATCGTAGACAACGGAGAACCAGGTTTGGCTTGGTTAGACAATATGAGACATTATTCTCGTATGAAAAACGGAGGAGACGATAAAGACCATAGAGCTATGGGAGGTAACCCTTGTTTGGAACAAACATTAGAATCATATGAATTGTGTTGTTTAGTAGAAACATTTCCAGCAAATCACGATTCATTTGAGGACTATGCAAAAACTCTTAAATATGCATACCTATATGCAAAAACAGTTACACTCGGAAGAACACATTGGTCAGACACCAACAGAGTTATGTTGAGAAATAGAAGAATTGGTTGTTCAGTAAGTGGTGTTGCACAATTCATTACCAATAACGGATTAAATGAATTAAAAAATTGGTTAGAAGACGGATACAATGTAATACAAAAGTGGGATGATGTTTATTCAGATTGGTTTGCAATTCCAAAATCAATCAAAACCACATCAGTAAAACCAAGTGGAACCGTGTCATTATTGGCAGGAGCAACACCAGGTTTACATTATCCAGAATCAAGATTCTACATTAGAAGAATTAGGTTGTCGATAAATTCTGACTTAGTTTCCCCACTAAAGAAAGCAGGTTATAAGATTGAACCAGCATTCGGTTCAGAAGACACCACATTAGTTGTAGAAATACCAGTAGATGTCGGAGAGGGAATAAGAACTGCAAAAGAATTATCTATTTGGGAACAATTCTCATTAGCAGCATTTTTACAAAGACATTGGGCAGACAATCAGGTCAGTTGTACTGTGACATTTGACCCTGAAAAAGAAGGCGATGAAATCGTAAATGTATTGAATTACTATCAATATCATTTAAAAGGCATTAGTTTATTACCACGACACGATTGGGGTGCTTATCCACAAATGCCATATGAAGCCATTGATGAAAAGGAATATACAAAACAGATTAAAAAGCTCGGTAAATTAAGTTTTGGAGTTATTAAAAACGAGGAAGCAGAATTGGATAAATTTTGTAACAATGACTCGTGTGAACTTCCAGGAGAAATTTTGGAGAAATAATTCCAACTGGCAGAAGACACACCAGTATAAAAATGTGTCATCACAGTAACAAACAAGGAGAAACGATTATGAATTATCGTAATCTTATAGCATCAATTATGGTGATGACTGGATTGTTCGCACAATCATTAGTTGGAACCGTTCTTGATTCTAACTCACAACCACTTGGAGGAGCAAATCTTGTTGTTGAAGGAACCGATTTAGGTGGAGTAACAAATGGAAACGGAAGTTATTCTATTACATTGGTACCTGGTTCATACGACATTACAGCTTCTTTCATAGGTTATTCATCAGTAACTAAATCAGTAGTTGTTGGTGAGAACGCTACATTGGATTTTGTGTTATCACTTAATTCATTAGCACTTTCAGATGTTGAAGTTTTGGCTTCAAGAGCATCTGAAAAAACACCCGTTGCTTTCACTAATGTAACAAAAGAAGAATTCGAAACTCGTCTTGGTTCACAAGATATTCCAATGATTCTTAACACTACACCAAGTGTATATGCAACACAACAAGGTGGTGGTGCGGGTGATGCTCGTATCAATATTCGTGGTTTTAATCAAAGAAACATCGCAGTAATGATTAACGGAGTTCCACAAAACGATATGGAAAATGGTTGGGTCTACTGGTCAAACTGGGACGGAGTAGGAGACACAGCAGCTTCTATTCAGGTTCAAAGAGGACTATCAGCAGTAAACTTAGCAACACCATCAATCGGTGGAACAATGAACATCATAACCGACCCAACATCTTTTGAAAAGGGTGGAAAGTTCAAACAAGAAGCTGGTGACGGTGGTTTTCTTAAAACTACTTTCAACTACAATACTGGTCTTTTACTAAATGACAAGTTAGCTTTAAGTGGAACAATTGTTCGAAAAACTGGTGACGGGATAATCGACGGAACTTGGACTGACGCTTGGGCATACTATTTCGGTAGTTCTTATGCAATTAGTGATGACCAAAGAATCGAGTTATACGCAATCGGTGCCCCACAACGACACGGACAAAATCTATACAAACAAAACATCGCTACTTACTCACAAGAGTTAGCAAGTGAAATTGACGGATATGACACATCATCTTTCGCAGATGGTGCTAAATTCTCAACAGAAGCTGGTAGATTGTTCAATCAGAATGTCGCACCAATAGACCCATCTTATACAGGTAAACAATACTGGTATATGTATGGAGCGAACACAACCAATAGATACAACAAGAACTTCTTAAACGAGAGAGAAAACTACTTCCACAAACCATTGGTGAATATCAATCACTTTGCAACACTTAGTGATAAAACAAGATTATCATCAGTATTTTATTGGAGTGGTGGTTCTGGTGGTGGAACAGGAACTTATGGTTCTTCTTTCAGACAACCAGCAGTTGCAGGGGAAAGATGGTATAATTCATCACCTTGGACTTGGGATTGGAATGGAGCAATCGCAACCAACTCAAACAATGTTGATACAAACTTCTCAACAACTGAAAATCGTTCAAAAGGTATTCTTCGTAATTCAATCAATCGTCAAGATACATATGGTTTAATTTCAAAATTAAATCACGTCGTAAGTGACGAATTAGAACTACAATTCGGTTTAGATTGGAGAACAGCAAGAATCGAACACGCAAGAGAAGTTCGTGATTTATTAGGTGGTGATTATTATGTAGATTATGCAGACAAAAATGCACCTTCAGGTAAAATTGTAAGACTTGGTGACATTATTGCATATCACAACGAAACCACCGTAGATTGGATTGGTGGATTTGCACAAGCAAATTACACAACTGACAAACTAAATCTTTATGGTATGTATGGACTATCTTCAATAGAATATTCATATCAAGACCACTTCACCGTGGAAGATGAAGTTATCACAGCAGACCCAATCTCAACATATCAAGTTAAGGGTGGTGCTTACTACAATCTTAATGACGACTTCGGTGTATTTTTCAACACCGGATATGTTCAAAAAGCACCTATCTTGGATAATGTAATCTATACAGACGGAACCGTCGCATCAGACCCAGCAAATGAGAAATTCTTACACAATGAGTTTGGTGTTGATTACAGATTTGGTAAACTTGGTATCAACGCAAGTGCATACAACACAGATTGGCAAGATAGAAACTTGACAAAGGCAGTTGAGTCTGGTCAAGGTTCATCAGGTGATACTGATGTTATCTTCTTGAGAGGTGTTAATCAAGTGCACTCAGGTGTAGAAATTGAATCTAATTATCAAGTTAATGATATGTTAGATTTACTTTTCGTAGCATCTTTCGGTAATTGGAAATTTGACGGAGACGCTGAAGGAACTTATCAAGAAAATGAGTATAATTCAGAAGGTCAAGTCATTGGATTGAAAACTACTGAATATGCATATGCACTTGACGGATTATATGTCGGTGATATGCCACAAACATCATATGTATTTGGAGCAACTCTTAAACCTTTCAAAGGCCTAAGATTACAAGCTATCCACAGACTATATGATAAAAACTATTCTGACTGGTCACCAGATTCTCGTGAATACGACGGAACTGACGCTGACGCAGACAGAAGTCAAGTTTGGGAAGCCCCAGGCTACGGAAGACTTGACTTACACGCATCTTACGATTTACCAGAAGTCAATGGTTTAGATATTACATTAAATGTACATATCTTTAACGCACTTGATGAAGTATTCGTTCAAGACGCATTAGATAATAGTCCTTACAATGGTTGGGGTTCTAAACAACACCTACCACACAACGCAGAAGTATTCTTGGGAACACCAAGATACGCCAATGTTGGTGTGACTATTAACTTCTAATTATATGGGGGCTCGAAAGGGCCCCCACTTAAAATAAATTACATTTACAAATTTATTCGTTATACTTATTAATAGAGTTATGTATCAAAATATCCATTATGAAATTCGAAAACAAAGAATGCATGTGTGGGACGACCAAAAAGGCCACCTTGTTATACCTTACAAAAAATATGCCTATATAAAACACCCGAACGGACAACACGTTTCGTTGTATGGTGATAGATTAAAGAAAGTCACAACTTGGGAAGAAAATGAGTCTACATTACACGAATCAGATGTTCCACCAACTACAAGATTTTTAGTTGATAACTATGGAGATTCAGATGAACTCTCAACAGGACATAGAATTATGTTTTTTGATATTGAGGTGGAAGTCACAGACGGATTCCCAGATGTTCAGAAAGCACAAAATGTAATCACATCAATCGCATTATATGATTGTTTAACAGACAAATATTTCACTTATTGTTATGATGCTGAAAAAAGAATTAAAAGTTATACAAAAGATGATGAAGTTGTAGAGTTCTACGATACAGAATACGAAATGTTAAATAAGTTTTTCCAAAAGTATTTGGAAATCAGACCAACAATTGTATCAGGTTGGAATTCAGAGTTTTTTGATATTCCTTATCTATATAACAGAGCAGTAAGAGTTTTGGGTGCAAATGTAGCAAATCTTCTATCACCAATCTCGGAAGTTATTTATTCAGAATATAAAAAGAAACACACAATCGCTGGTGTTTCATCATTAGATTATTTACAATTATATAGACAATTTACTTTTGGACAAAAGTCAAGTTATCGATTAGACCATATCGGAGAAATAGAAGTCGGTATGAAAAAGGTTGAATATACAGGAACCCTTGACGATTTATATGCAAAAGACTTACAAACATTTATTGACTACAATATCCGAGATGTAAGAATTTTGGTTGAATTAGATAGAAAGTTAGATTTTATAAATGTTGCTCGTGGTATCGCACATCTTGGACATATTCCTTATGAAGATATTCAAATGTCAAGTCGTTGGTTGGAAGGAGCGATATTGGTTTATTTAAAAAAGATTGGAGTGGTTGCACCAAACAAACCACCAAGACCAAAACAACATTTAGAGGACAAATTTGCTGGGGCATATGTTCAAGACCCACAATCAGGTAAACACGATTGGGTGTATGACTTGGATATTACATCAATGTATCCAAGTGTTATTCGTAGTCTAAACATCTCACCAGAAACTAAGGTTGGTAAAGTTGTAGGTTGGGACGAAGAACAATTCCTAAAAAAAGACAACAAAAAAACTTATACAATGTTGAATAAAAAAGGAAAAGAAATGGGTAAGATGACGGAACGAGAACTTCAACAATACTTTGATGAAGCACAAGTTTCCATTGCATCTAACGGAGTGATGTATCGAACAGATAAACAAGGATTGATTCCAGCATTGTTGGAAAAGTGGTTTAATGAAAGAGTTGAGATGAGAAAACTTGTGAAAAAGTTTCACGACGAGGGGGACAAAGAAAGAGAACAATATTTTGATAGAAGACAACATATCCAAAAGATTGTGTTGAACTCGTTGTATGGTGTGTTGGGATTACCAGTATTTAGATTTTATGATTTGGATAATGCTGAAGCCACTACATTAACAGGTCAACAATTGATTAAATTTAGTAAAAAGATTACAAATCATTTTTATAACAAAGAACTTGGAACTGCCGACGATTATGTTATCTACATTGATACTGACTCTATCTTTGCTTCGGCAGTTCCATTAGTCAAGAAAAGATTTCCAAATCAAGAACTATCCGAAACAATGATGACACAAAGGATTATGGAGATTTGTGGAGAAGTTCAAGATTATTTGAACAAATCATATGATTACTTTGCTAAGAAGTTTTGTAATATTGATAAACACGTGTTTGACATCAAACAAGAAGTGATTGCAAAAAGTGGATTGTTCATCACGAAAAAACGATATGGATTACGAATTATTAATGACGCTGGTCGTAAAGTAAACAAGATTCACGTTAAAGGATTGGATACGGTTCGTAGTAATTTTGCAGTGGCGATGAAAGACTTATTATCAAAAGTATTAGATGATATCTTGGCAGATGTTCCAAAGGAAAAAATAGACGAAAGAATATCAGTATTCAAAAGAAATATGAATAATCTTCATTATGATGTTTTGGCAAATCCAATAGGTGTAAAAGGTATTGGAAAGTATCAAGAAAAAGATATCGAAAGTCCTTTTAACGGTTATAAAAAAGGAACACCGGTTCACGTTAAATCAGCCATCAATTATAATTCTTTGATAGATTATTGGTATGAGGGAAAAAGATATGAAAAAATCAGTAATGGAAACAAAATTAAGTGGGTATATTTAAAAGAAAATGAATTTGGATTTGATTCCATAGCTTACAAAGGATACGAAGACCCACCACAAATTTTAGAATTAATTAGAAAGTATATCGACCACAACAAAATGTATGAACAAGCAATGTCAAAGAAAATCGATATGTTTTATCAGGCATTAAATTGGGGTGGAGTAGAAGACACAACACAATCAATGAGTAGGTTTTTTTAATGAGTGAATATGTAAACGCAGATTCAGTATTTATAGAAGAAATACCAAGTTCAGTAGCCAAGAAAATGATTATTGAAAAACACTACACACACGCTTTCAGTATGTGTAGATATGCTTTGGGTATTTATTACATTGGAGACAAAGACCACAAGTTTTATAATGAAAAAGAAACCACATTAATCGGTTGTATGACTTATGGTTATCCGGTTGGTCGTTCAGCAGTTCAGTCAATGATTCCAACATTAGAAAAAGAACAAGTATTAGAATTAACAAGATTGTATGTTGATGACGGATATGGAAAAAATATTGAATCATTATCATTGGGTAAATCTTTTAAGTGGTTGAAACAAAACGCACCAAATATAAAGATGTTGATTAGTTATGCAGACCCTGAACAAATGCATTTAGGAACGATTTATCAAGCAACAAATTGGTTGTATCAAGATTGTCGTGATATACAATTAATGCCAAACTATTCAGTATCGTTGGGTGAACCACACAAATGGATACATAGTCGTACGGTGTTTTCCAAATGGGGTAGTCATAATGTAGAACACCTGAAAGAACAAATCGGACATACTTTTTACAGAAAAAGAGAAGCACCTAAACACAGATATTTATATTTCTTGGGTTCATCAAGAGAAAACAAAAAGATGAGAACACAATTAAAACACGATTGTAGAGTGTATCCTAAGAACAAAGAAGAATTCTTACCACCGATTGAAAAAATCGAAGTAGAACAAACGAAAATCAAATCAATGGAAAAATTTTTTTGATTTTCAGATTAACAAATGATATTTATAATTGTAAATTAATAGGAGTAAAATGGTTATGAACAAGAGTCAATTAACAAACTTCATCACAAAATATACTTTGGGTGGAGAAATCAAATCAACAAAATGGACTTCAAACGGCAATTCATTATCAACAAGATTTATCTCAGGTGATAAGTCAGTTGTGGGTAGTGTTGTGTTGAGTCAATTTAGTCATCTATCGCCTTGTGAATTAGGTGTTTACAATACAGGCCAACTATCAAGTTTGTTGTCAGTATTGGGAGATGATGTTGAAATCACATTGTCAAATTCCGGAGATAAATTCATCTCAATGGAACTTGAAGATACAAAAAGAAAAACAAAATCAAAATATATGTTAAGTGATTTATCGGTTATCCCTACACCACCAGAACTTAAAAATCTTCCAGACACATTTGAGTTAGGTATTAAGGTAGACCCGTATTTCATCAACACATTCATCAGCGGTAAAGGTGCTTTGTCAGAAGCAGAAACCTTTACTATCTTGACTGACGGAGGTGAAACAAGAATTGTTATCGGTTATGCTTCAATCGCATCAAATCGTGTGACAATTCCAGTAGAAACCACAAAGTCAGCACAAATTGAACCAATCTCGTTCAATGCAAATATGTTCGCATCAATCTTAAACGCAAATAAAGATTGTGAAAGTGCAACATTAGAAGTGAGTTCAGCCGGATTATCAAGAATTAAATTCTCAATTGATAACTATGATTCAGAATATTTCTTGGTATCAACACAGGCAGTTAATTAGTGGATTCACTAAAACATACATTATGGGTAGAACGATATAGACCTACTCAATTAGATAATTACATTGGTAATGACCATTTAAAATCAAAGGTGTCGGTGTATCTTGAATCAGGAGATATACCACACCTACTCTTATTCGGTCGTGCCGGAACAGGTAAAACAACATTGGCTAAATTGTTAGTCAATAATATCGATTGTGATTATCTTTATATAAACGCATCTGATGAGAATAGTGTAGATGTTGTTCGTGAGAAAGTCAAGAACTTCGCATCAACATTAGGTTTCAAAGATATGAAAGTGATTATCTTGGACGAGTGTGATTACATTACACCAAATGCACAAGCAGCACTTCGTAATCTTATGGAAACTTTCTCAAAGAATTGTCGTTTTATATTGACTTGTAATTATGTCGAAAGAATTATTGACCCGATACAAAGTCGTTGTCAGTCTTTTCAGATAATTCCACCAGACAGAAAACAAGTCGCACAACATCTGGCCAACATATTGACAAACGAAAGTATTCAATATGAAATAAAAGATATCGCAACCATTGTAAATGGTGGTTATCCAGATATTAGACGAGTAATCAATGGTGCTCAAAGACAAGTTGTCAACGGACAATTAGTCATTGATGAAAACACCATAACACAAAATGATTACAAATTAGAAGTTTTGGAAATATTAAA
>Ga0208644_1004754_pt1 | contig 10154 bp, 8 predicted proteins | sample VirMetDEL_Nov_18_FD_184517 | JGI IMG/M metagenome (GOLD analysis project Ga0208644, IMG submission 184517) | Aqueous microbial communities from the Delaware River and Bay under freshwater to marine salinity gradient to study organic matter... | ecosystem: Environmental > Aquatic > Marine >...
GTGCTTCTGGACGAAGAATCTTGCGACCGTAAAGATGCATACCACGAACAATGTCAGCAAAGCTGTCAGGGTCACGGTAGGTTTCGGTCTTGTTAATCTGCTCTGCAGTAGCAACAGCAGAATCATGACCAGCAACAATTAAGCCGTAGTTATTAGCATTAGTACCACCAGTTGTGGAAGAACCAGTGCCAATCTCAGGCAAGTTGTTGGAAACATAGACACGGAAACCATGCAGGTTGTTAAGAACCAGACCATTCATCAGACCAGTGCCGCCGAAGTCGCTGTTGAACAGACGTGAGTCTTCATCCATCAGGATTTCTTTAACGATTGGGCTGATTACAAGCCAACGACCTTGTGAGTCTACGTTTTGTTGGTCAAGTTTACGAGCCATACGAGCAATGATTTGCAAAGGATATGCGTTACCGCTACCCAAAACTGCGCCATCATTACCTGCACGTGGACGAATGCCAATGGAAGAGCCTGAAGCACCACCAAAGTCATCAGCTTCCAGCTTCATGCTAGAAAGCAGTTCATCAGAACCTGCAGTTGTGACAGCCTTAGAACCATTAACAGTGGTGTTAACAGTGTCTGGCGTACCATGAATTGCAGATTGCGTGTAACCAGTTAGATAGCCAAGAACGTCTTGGTCAAACTGGTCAGCAAGGCGATAAGCAGCACGGTCACTTGCCAGAGACTGGAAGTTAACGTGTGAATGTGCCTCTTCAATGTCGTCAACCTTAAATGCAAAGTAGTTAGCTTTGTCAATGGTCAGGCTGAAGTCTTCATCGTCAAGGTCTTGTGGAGTGACAGTTGTGCCACGAGCATAAGCCTTAACAGTAATTTCGGGTTCTTTGATAATCTTAACGGAATCACCCATGTTTGCAATCTCACCGAAGTAGTCGGAGTTTGTGATTGCTTCGCAAATAGCAGACTTGCGGAAAGCAAGCTGCACCTGTTTGCTGTAGATTACAGGTGAAAAATTACCGTTAGGAAGATTACCATACCCGGCTGCGGTAGTAAAAGCCATGATATATTCTCCTAATGTTGGCTGTTTTTCGTTACAGATGCAAACTTACCAGACTATTTAGAGGCTGATTTACTATGGGTGCGTAGCATATCTAGTTGGCCTACCAGATAATTAACGGGCCATGCTCTTCAGGTAATCCGTAAGACGGTACTGTTTGCGGTTTTGTGTAAGCAGGTAGCGAACCCACTTACACTAATGTGACTATAGTTATACTGAAAGTAAACTGTTTGTCAACACTTTTTTTATTTATCTGGCAGAACCAGACATATCATAGATAAACTTTCCACTACGGATAGCTTCCATGATTTCATCAGAACGCTTCTCATATTCTTGAGGAGACATCTTTTGAACTTGGGATTCACGTAAAATATGTAGATGCCTCATCTTCTTGTGGCTTACTACGTGTGTTACGTGTTTCAACTGATTTCGCTGCATCTTTGCCATTAGAGGTTTTCTTTGCGGTAATACCTTTGTCAGCTTTATACAGGTCAATTGCTCGTGCAGCAGACTTTGCGTCATTGTCATTATCATACAATGCTTCCTGTACCCACTTAGGCTGTTCTTCAGCCCACTCGTGAAACTCATCACTGTCACGAATAGTGTCAAAGTCAGGATGTAAACGCATTAGTTCTGCTTCAGCTTTTTCTTTCTTTGCAGACGATTGCATATCATCAATTACTTTCATTCGTTCTTCAAGAGCAGATGATTGCTCTTTAGCTTTCTTGATAGCAATTGTTTCAACTATAGCTGCTACGTCAGGATAATTCTTTGCCCATGCGTCAAGGTCTTCGTCAGACTTAGGCAGTTTAATTTCTTTACGTGTAGCACCTTCTAGTTGTTTTTTAAGTTCGTCAATTTGAGTTTGAAACTCTTGTTCTTTTTCCTGCATGTGTCTGCGCAGGTCACCATAACGCTTTTTAAATGTCTTTTCTTCTGCGTTAGTGGGTTCAGCTTCTTTTGGTTCAGCAGTCTTTTCTTCTGTTTCACCACGTTGTTCTTTGAGCATCTGCTCAAGTTCTTCTTCTTCCATTTTGCGTTTTTCTTCGTTAGTATATTTACGATTTGCAAACGCAACTTTCTTTGGTGGCTGCATTTCTTCAGCCATGATTGTTTCAGACATTATGTCTTCTCCTTGCTGGGGCTAACCGTATGCCGTGTTAGGGGGGTTAGGTAGCCAGTTAATGCAACAGATTTATGCTGCTGTTGCTTCAGCTTCCCTTTCATTTAACATTTGCATCATCCAATTTCCTCTATCACCAACATCTGCTCCAATCTCTACAAAGTCAGTAAAAATAGTACCGTTTTCTGCAACCATTAAATGATTAGTGTTCATTAGACTATAGTAAACATCATAATTATCTATTGAAACTTTATTATCAGTATTGCCTACTCGTTTCCAAACACCTTTATCATAAACAGGGTGACCACTAGTAACATGTACATTATTATAATTATACCAATCTTCTAAAGTACCATCACCTTGCATAATAGCGTACACTAAACCGCCTTTATACATTTTATCACCGTATTTAATATCTTCAATAGCTTTTGTAGTACCATCAGCCATTTTAAACATGGTTCCTTTTGCAAAACAACCACCTATACCACTGCTATCGCCTTTTCCAGAACTAGAACTTCCAGAATTTGCTCCTGTGTCTCTACTCCTATCTCTGCTAAAATCTAAACCTGCTAAGTTAGAAGCAAAATCTGTTCCAGAACCAGTATCACGACCAGTCATACCACCATCTTTATCACCCGGAGTAGTGGATGTACCACTTTTGCTGACATCACCAAAACCGGGAGGAGAATATGACTTTGCTCCTGTTATTTCCGCGTATTTATTGTATCTATCTTTGGCTACAGAATTTAATTTATAATATTCTGCTGATGAAATAGGGCCGCCTCTCCAGCCTGACTCTTGCCCTGCTTTTATGTCATTTGCCCAATCTTTAGCATTTGAATAACTTCTAGTTCCAAAATTATTTAATGCGGCACTTCCATCTTCATTTACTGCTCTACCGCGTGAATCAAACACACCACCAGTTACAGGGTCTAAATCACCTTTTTCATAACCTACATATCCAGTAATACCTGTGCCAAGAACTTTTTCATATTCCATTCTTAATTGGTCTTTTGGTCCTATAATATCTCCGGGTGCTTTTTTACCAATAGTTGGTCCTTGAACATCAAACATATTTTTTATAATGTTTCCACCGGGAAGAAGACTTAATATATCTAGTCCACGAGAACCTGTGATAGCAAATCTATCTTTTACTTCAGAAATACCTTGTTGAATTTCTGTAGTAGTTCTACCGCCAACAGTTACATTATCATCTCTACCACCACGGTCTGTTACACGTGTAGTTTCAGTTGTAACTGCAGTAGGTGCAGGTTCTTCTACAGGTTTTTCTGCTTCAGGGTAAAAACCTTGTGGAATTGGATAGATAGGTTGGTCATTTACAAATGGTATCATTCGTACTTGACCCTCTGCATTTACATACTTGCGTAAGTCTTGTTCACCGGGCTGTGGCGTTTTAAGAAAATCTTGTGCCTGCGGTACTTGACCAGTAAAAGTAGGAACTGCTTGTTGCTGCACAGGTTGATAGGTTGTAGGCACTGTAGGTGCTTGATAAGGAACATACTGAGGCTGGTAGTTTTGAAATACAGAAGGCCGCATAGTTTGAATGCCAGTAAAGCCCTGTGGTTGTACAAAACCACCTACCTGCATTTCCATGGTATTATTATACTCTGGTCCATCTTCCATGTCAAGGTCTTCTAAGTCAAAAGGAATGTCATCAGGCAGTGTAGCTTCTTCACTGTTGCCCATCTGCCCCATATCTTCCATCATGCGCAATCCAGCTTTAGCACGTTGACGCATTTCCATTAACTTTTCTAATCCATAGAAACGTACTACATCGGCAGGAAAAACAAACTCACCTTCACTTAACTGTGCAGGAATGTCATCTCGTACTTCTTCTTGCGTAGAGCCGACTGGTACATCGTTACCTGATACGGGGTCTATTGTACCACCTTCCTGCATAAGACCACCGTCTTCAAACATTTCCATTTGTTTTTCAATTGACATGCCACCCTCATTAAACTTATATTTGAAATTTAAAGCAAGTTTTTTTAAATCTTTTTCGTATTCTAAAGGAGTATATCCAGCATCAATTCTAGCTTCTAAACCTTCTACGCCAAAAATATCTTGAAGTGCTAAAAATCCATCATAACTATTACCTTTAAGTTTACCACTACCAAATTTTATTTTTTCTGGCACACCATACTCTCTTAACTCTTTTGGTGTTGTAATCGTACCTTTATTGCTGGTTAAATTAGCACCTAGTCCATATGAAGTATTGTTTTCAGTTGTACCCGTAAACCCTAATCTACCAAATAAATTTTTTTGTTTTAATTCTGCTTTTAGTGGTTCATTATTCAATTCGCCAAAATCAATATTTTTACTTGTGGTTTCTCCTGATAAATTAACTTCAGGTCTAAATAACTTACTAAACAAAGGTTTTGTTTGTTTTTCAATTGCCATGCCACCCTCGTTCATTAAAGTATTACTTCGTTCTTGCGCAGCCTCAAGTGCTTCTTCTAAAGTATCATGCCTACTTGTAGGTTTAATTTTACCATCCATTAGCATTTGTTTAATTTCATCTTCGCTGTACTCTACTCCATCATGAATAGATGGAGCATTAACATATGCATTTTCACCAAACTTTATTGTTACAGATTTTTCGGATACAGACTCACCTTCAGGAGTTTTGTAGACATCTTTACCAGCAGTTGTTTTTTTACCAGTTTTAGTGCCTACTTTTTTATTAGCCATTTACTGCTTCCCTCAGTTTCTGTAAGCTACGTAATACTGCAATAGCACCTTGCGCACGATGCATTAGAATTGTATTGTCACCTTGTTCTAGCGTTCTGTGTTGTTGCTCAATCAACGCATCAAGATAATTATTGAAGTGTTCCCATTGCTTGCTGTTGCTGACCAGCGGCTTCAGCTTGCTGTACATTTCCTTGTCCATTTGCACTAAATCCTTGTTCACCCGGTAATGGTGCTTGTCCTACACCTATTGTTCCACCACCTGCACCAGTCATATCCATGGCATCCGCACCAGCAGGTGCTTGTCCTTGTGGCTGTGCAGTTTCTTGCATACCCTTCATAATTTCAGCTTGAATGGCAGCATCACTCATGTTGTTGGTAACTTTATCGGGGTCAAGTTCCATAGACTTTGCAATTTCACGAATAATGTAAGGAAACTTTGCAAAGGGTGCAAGTGCTGGATTACTAGCAACTTGCAAGAACTGCATAAGCCGTTGACTACGCACTTCGTTAGCCATAAGACTTTCAGTTCCTCTTGCTTTGACTTCCAAATCACCTTTAATGTCTGGGTCAAAGTCAAACTGCATATTAAATCTAAACAAGCCCTCTCCTAATGGCTTGAGAAGATAATCATCAACATTCTTAATAACTGTTTTAATTGAACCTGCAGCAGCACCCATAAGCATTGAGATACCACTAGCAGTACGTCCTACACCTTGAATGCCTGTCTGCCCATGCGCAAAGGATGGAAATCCTGTGCTTTCATCTGCCAGTACACGAGCCTTATCAAACATCATCATGTTCTCACTAGACACGTTAGGATACTTTGTACCAAAGATAGCCTGTCCCGGTGCGCCACCTTGTCTGCGAAACACTTTACCCGGATATACAGATAAGTCTTGTCCCGGCACTAGATTTGTTTCATCAATCTCAATAAGCAAGTTACCTGACAATACAGCATTATCCACAGCCATACGCATAAAGCCATTCATCAGTGTCTGCGTATCATCCATGTTTTCTGCAATGCCAATGCCAAAGAATGAATATGGATTCAGTTCATATGGTGCAGCGTGATATGGAATACGGGCTGGCTTAAATGGATTAAGTACCATACGAATCAAATGATTATTACAAATCCAGACATTGGCTTGTAATTCATCGAAGTCTGACATTTCTTTTGGAATAACTACGCCTTGCTCTTTAAGCATCTCAACATCAACCATGCCCCAATACTCAAGGACTTCAAAACGGTCAATGCCATGCTCTGGTGCATAGTCTTCTAAATCATCTTCCCAATATTTCTTAGTGTAATTTTCTCCCATAGTAATAACTTGGTCAATTACTTTGCTACGGAAGTATGGTCGTCTTTTTAGATTGCGTAATTGAGAACGTGACATCTTATGACGTTCAATTACAAACTGTGCTTCATCCATATTGTTTGCATCTGGGTCTGGATAAAAGTTCCAGACAGATACATGAGAAATTTGCGGAACGGTTTTAATTACTGGATTGTACTCACCAGCATCATCCCAATTAGGATATTCTTTATCAACAGCAAATGGACCTTTCATAACGCCAGTACCAAACAATGCCATTTCAAATGCAGTGCTACGCAGATATTTATTGGCACTTGATTCTTCTAACTGGTCATGAATTTTTTGCTGCATTCTTTTAGCAGCAACCATTGCTGGACTAAACGTAACTGCTGTAGGTGTAGTACCCGGACCTTTTTGCAACTTGTCTTCAACAGGACGAAGTTTATTTGCAAGAGAACCAAGACGCTCTATTAATGTTTTAGAAGTTGCCCCAGCAGGTAATTCTTGTCCATCACCTTTGTAACCATAAGGGCTTTGCATTTCTTGCATAGCTTGGTCAGGTGCTTGTGGGTCAAAATGTACATCACCTTCTACACCTTCTGGTAATTCTGTAGGTTCAATAGAAAGGGGAAATTTATTGTTAGCAAATAAAACGTCTACAATCTGACCATATGCAGCAAGTGTTTTTGTTTTTGTAACTTTGATAAAGACACGTGACTTTTCAGCTTCTGTAAACTGTACATCTGGACCATACAAACCGCGATAGTTACGATATGCTTTTAACCAACGCTCTTCATCTTGATAACGATAGTCTTCAGCACGTCTGTATTTTTCAAGAATGATTGGTACAATCTTAGATACCTCTACATCACTTTCTGTAGGGTTATCTGTATCCTCTAATGAGATAGCATCGTCCTCAATCATAATGTCATCATCAGCCATGTTTTAATTCCTTAGTATCCAAATGTTGAATCTGCTACTCGCATTCCACCGCCCGGTCTTCCCATAGGGTCATAATCAAATATACTAAACCTTGGTCTTGACATTATACCATATCTTAGCGCATCATACAAGTGGTCTTCTGAATGCGTGTCAATATCCTCTGGATTCTTTTTGTCAATGGGCAAGGACGGTAACTGTGCGACAATGTTCGTGCAATTATTAAAGAAGACAAGTCTTGGTTCCTCTGTGTATTCATCTACCTGTAGTCTACGGTGTATTTCGTTTTTACCAGCTACGCGACTACCTTTACTTCTATCTGAGGGTCTCCAACGACATCCTCTTTGAATCATTTGTTCAGCAAGGCTAGGACCAGTATCCCCACGCTTATGCCAAAGAGAAGAATCAAGAACCCCGTACTTGATGTTTCCATCCCCTGCCTCCAAATCTAGTATCATTTCAGCCAAGTCTGTCGCAAGTATCTTTGATACGTAAAGTTCTCTGTAGACGATAAGTTGTTCTGAAGGTGCGACTGCAAACCAAAGTACACCAGAAAAAGACCCGTAGCCATAGTCACAAGCCCTAAACTTAACCCAGTTACTAGGGATGTGAAAAGGTTCAACAACATGAATATCACGATTGAACTCAGTAAAGGCTGCTCCTTCTTTAATATCCCAATCGCCTTCCAGAAGCTGCCTACGCTGTTGCTCTGGTAAGGAAAGAAGCATGGCTTCGTAATCACCGCCAGAAGAGAGGTATGGGTTATCAGATAGTCTTGCAGGGATAAAGCGTCTTTTGAATAAAGACTTTCCAGCCTTCTCATGTCCAGCTGGGTATCGTAACACCTCTCCTGTTTCAATGTCTGTCGCATCGAATGCCTTTCCATATGGGGCAGGGTCAATGAACATTTTCTTGACCCAATGATGTCCCCGTCCACCGGGGTTAGTTGTTGCCCTCATAAAGATTGGCAAGTCTGGTGCAGTGGACCTTAGACGAGAACGCATATAGTTCCATGCGTAGGGTGTGGACCACTGTGTTAATTCGTCAAACCCTATCCAGCTAAATGCCAGACCCTGATAACGCAAGACATCTTCATCTCTATCCAGATAAGACATCCACAACCTTGCGCCAGATGGTGCAGTCCACTGCATCTTTCGTTCTGACCACTTAATACCGGGCCAGATTTTTGGGTACAACTCCTGCGATTTAAATATAAGTTCTCGCAGTTCTTCAGTTGTATGTCGTAACATCAATCCACTAAATTGTGGATGCCCCATGTATCGTAGTGGGTCAGCAAGCATGGCGTATGACTTACCGCCCCCTGCACTGCCGCCGTAGAGAACTTCACGTTCCGATGCGGCAAGAAATTCTGTTTGTGGTCCGGGGTTAGGCTTGAAGAGTACGTTTGCTGTCTCTTCAATACTAGCTGTTTCATACTGAGTTTCATGTGAAACAGGTACAGTTTCTTTTATTTCAACCGTTGGCTTTTGCGCCTGTTCTTTCTTCCTTGAGGGCTTCCGCTTTGGCGATTGCCTTTTTCGCATAGTCTGCCCACTTGCGGAGACTTGCAGCTTGGTTCTTACGCTGTCGCTCATTATCTAACCGTTTCCTCAAACCCACATGTGAAATATATCTGCCACTGTTCTTACTTAACCAGTTAGCTACTTCACGATATGAATACTGCCTTACATGTTGTCTTGCTTTTTCTAGCAAGTCTAGTTCAGTCTTGATGGGGTCAAGTATGTCGGGGTCATCATCGTTCAGTTTATAACCAAATGGTACAGTCCGTGCTATGCGTGGTATCTGTACCCATTCGTTTTCTTCTTTAATATCTGTCGGCTGTGGAAGTTTCCATTTGCCTATACTGCGTGTCATTTTCTTTTACGTCTGTCCACTGTAGAAAGAACCATACCACCTTTGCGATAGTCAGATGCTCCACGAGATTTTTTAGTTACTGCTCCACCTTTATTATAGTCAGAACCAAAACCCATATAATTGTCTATAATCTCAATTATTTCAGATTTTGTTAAACTGTCAATTTCGTAATCGTCATCAGAGAACTCCATCTCTCGCAAAGCATTTCGGAGTGTTTTTACACCTGCTTTTTTGTAACCTTTTCGTAAGGTTTCTTCTGAATCCATTAAACCCATTAGTCATCATCCTCTTCTGTGTTTGCTTTAGGTGGCATAAGCATAACACCGCCACTTGTTTTGACTTCCATCTTTTCTGTTTTTACCAAACCTACACGGTCAAGTAATTCTTTGGCAGCAGCCATCTTATCACGAATACCAAGTTCAGTTGGGTCGTACAGCGCACCTGTCATTGCAAGTGCAGCCTTTGGCGCATTACGTGCCATGTACATCTGAGTGGCTTCAAGAATCTCTTCTTTCAAACCTTTTACAATAGATGTAGTAGGTGTACCATCAGAATAGCCAGCAAGTTTTTTAGCGGCAACCATGTCACCACCTGCCTCGTCAAACAGTACGTCTAAAAACTTCTGCTGCTTTTCGTTTAACTCTCTAGCCATTTACTTACCTTTTTTCAAGCAAGCCTTTGCCTTCTTGCATTTAGCAGGTGTCTTACAACCTTTACACAATTTCATTGCATTTCTCCTGAATACATTGCGTGGGCTAATTTTGTACTACGTGATTTTACCTGACTTGCCCACCTGCTGTCAAGCATTTCTTTTGATGCAACTGTAAAATTATTATCATGTATAGCAGCCCACATCTTTTTGAACTTACATAGACGAGGCACACCCATATTAAATGCCATGTCCATGAGTACAAGTTGACGTACAGCGTCTAATCCTGCGATGCAAGGATGGGCATCCAGCAGTTCTTTTTCGACAATCTGTACGTCATTCTCTGCTAGAAGTATGGCATCTGCTTCTGTAATGCCAAATGAATACACGTGGTCAATGCTGGCAATGCCCATGTCTTCCAGTTCTTCGTCACTAATGCCACGGTCTTCTAGGTTTCTACCAATTCCAATAGTATCAATGCCCAAGCTATCTTTATAAACTTGTAGCACTAAGCCTTCA
>Ga0208644_1004755_pt1 | contig 10153 bp, 9 predicted proteins | sample VirMetDEL_Nov_18_FD_184517 | JGI IMG/M metagenome (GOLD analysis project Ga0208644, IMG submission 184517) | Aqueous microbial communities from the Delaware River and Bay under freshwater to marine salinity gradient to study organic matter... | ecosystem: Environmental > Aquatic > Marine >...
ACAGCGTCCATTAGCAATTCCATTTTCTAAGCGATTTATTAATCCTAGAATCTGGGTCACGAGCTGTTTTTGCTGAAGTCAATTTAGCTTTCATGCCTTTCATTCTAGAACAAAAAGACTTACGTCTGTTTGCTGCTTTAGAACCTTTCTTTAATTTAGATGGCTTCGTCGTTACAGCCATAGATAATTTAGAACCAGGATTCGCTGCACGATAGGATGCAATACCTTTTCGATTGAGTCCACCTGATTTAGATTTACCTTCTTTTCTTTGCCAAGCTGGTGATCTTGCCATTATTTTTTACCTTGTGATTTCTTAATCGCTTTAGCGGTTGGTGCGCCTTTCGTTCCAGGTTTTCTCATCTTCTCACCTGAACCTGCAGCGATTCTTTTTTTCTTTTGTTGAATATTATACCAAAGACCTTTTTTAGCCATAGTTCCTTTCTTTGTCTTATGATAACCTTTCATCATTAGCATTTACCCTTCTTACTTTTTCCACCATATCTGTAACCCATTCTTGCGGCTACTTTTGGAGCTTTCTTTTTTAAAGCAGCAATGCCTTTTCCTTTTTTACCTGCTGGTATTTTTTTCTTCATTATTATTTCTCCTTTTTACAGTTACATTCGTGACTACACAAACATTGTGTAATACCAAATATTTTACAAACTAATTCACAAAGTTTTTGTTTTATTTTTTTGATCATGTTATTATTCCTATTTATTTTTATTCATGTTTATCACATCTGTTGCTTTAAGTCCATACACGGCAGCCACAACGGAAACCCATAAACCAACTACCCACCAAGGCATCTCTTGTAATTTTTGAAAATATAAATCAATTTTAGCTTGCATTTTATCGTCTTCTGCAAAAACAGAATACCCCAATAAAAACAAAGGTGATGAAATTGTTAAAAGTATGAATTCGTCCTTCCAATCATTTTTTTGATTCTCAAATACTTTACCGGTGTATTCAATTTCACCGCGTTTCATTTTTTCAGCATGCAACAATGCTGCTTCTGACATAGCGATTTCAGATTTTTTCTTATTAGAATAGATTTCTACTGCGGCCTTGACTCCAGAGCCTATTAAACTCCATGGAAACATAAATTAGTACCAAGTAGCAGATCTTTTTTTCTCAACTAAAATTTTTCCTTGACCTTTTACCATATCTTTTTGAGATTCCGTTGGATTAGTCATCTCTATTTCTTTGATATGCCCACAAGAAGTGTCATAAGAACTTTTTTTAGCTTTTGATTTATTTTTTTTCATTATTTTTTCCTTTTTTTACTCATTTTAGCTTCTGATAAAGCAATTGCAATAGCTTGTTTAGGATTTTTCACAATTTTTCCTGATTTTCCACTGTGAAGTTTACCTTTTTTAAACTCTCGCATCACTTTTCCTACTTTTTTCTGTCCTTTACTCATTGTTTTCATTATCGTGGCTCTCTATTTTTAAGTTGCGCCGCTAAAACTGTTTTTTCTAACGACGTATTAGCTCTTAGTTTTGCTAATTCTTCATTTTGATCAAGTTTTTGTTGATCTGTCATCTGATTCATCATTGCTTTCATCTTATCGATGTTCATTCTGTCTTGATCTGCTTTTTTCTTACGCTCATTTTCTTGCGCTTGTAGGTCTAACTCTCTTGCTTTTAGTTTTGCAATAGGATCATTGTCAAATTGAGAAGTAATTTTTTGTTCTTCCTTCATAAATTCTTCCATAGCTTCTGCAATCAACACAGCTTTTCTAGATTCAATTTTTTCTGACAACATTTTAATTTGTATTTGCATCTGTTGAGCTACTTGTGGATTTTGTTGAGCCGCCATTTGCATTTGTTGTAATTGTTGCATTTCATTTTGAAATTCTATCTCTACTTGTTCTTGTGCCATCAAAGAAATGTGTTCAAAAATATTTTTCTCTAATGCTGCCATTACCACTGGAGCATTTCTTGCCATATTAGTTGCCATAAAATTTAAATGCGCAGTCATATGCGCTCTGTGATCTTGTCCAGGAAACGCTTGGAATGGTTTCCCAGCAAGAGAGTCAATATGTTCTAATGCTGGGTCCTTTGGTTGTGGGGGTTGTGGACGAATTAATATTTTATCAATATCTTTAACACCTAATGCTTCATACATATTTCGGTATACTTCATATTGATTATGAATTTGTGGATTTGATGCTGCTAATTGCAATTCTGTTTGTGCAAGGGAAATACGTTGTGTTTGAGAAAAAATATTTGGATCTGCAACTGGCAGTATATCTACTCTGTCATCAAAGTCTGTTTGTTTAATAGTTTTTTCTCCTCCGACTACGTCGTAAGGATATTCTTGTGGTAGATATAATTTAAATACTCTTGCTAGTAATTTAAATTCTTGTTTTAGTGCAGCGTAAATTCTTTTATGGATGGCAGACATCGTTCTGCTTCCTCTTTCCAACAGCGCAACTGTCGTTCCCACGGCCGCTTGTTGATTCCCATCTCCCACTTGTATGTCAGCTATTGAAGCGAAGCGCTGACCAGCTTGAACAACGACACCCATAAGACCTAACAACGTTTGTGAAGGTTCTTTAAAAGGAAGCATCATAAAAGAATCTCTGATATTTCCACCTGGAGCATCTACATCTCTAAATTCTCCTGGTTGAATTGATTGTGCGTCATCTCTAATTCTTATTCCTCTTTGCTTAAATCCAGCTGGCAGGTTAGAAAGCGTTCCCGCGTCCAACAACTGTCTTAAAGCTGCAGTCGCTGTTCTAGACAGTCCACCAATCATGTGGATCAGACCGAAACCATAAAATCCTAACCCTGGTAAAAATTTAAAGTGTACAAAATATTGTATCTTTGTTTTTTTAGGATCTCCAATTTCGTAATTTCGTTTGATAGATAAAACTTCTCTAGAATTTTCTTCAATGGTAACAATGTAAGGTAATTTAATTCCGGTAGGTTCTCCTGTCGTAGGATCCGTGTCTTCAAAACCTTCTAGATCTAAATTCACATGGTACTCTAATAAAGTAAACACATCATCGTAAGATGATTTGCTTAATCCTTCTAACTCTCGTTCTTTTTTTTCAATATCTGTTTCTTTGTTGTCTCCTGGTTGTAATTCTATGTCTCGATAGAAACCAGCGACTTGTTGTTTACGTAATTCATTTTCAGAAACCTTAATCGTATGTACAATCGCTTCTGCATCATCTAATGAATTAGCAGAATACGGAACCACTAAATCATCTGCGGGTACAAATTTAGAAACTGCTCTTCCTTCAATTTCATCATAATAAACTTTTTTAAAAGCAGAACCTGCTAAGGGTAAATGAAATAACATGGTATCAAATTCTGGTTCATATTCTTTCATCTGATCCATTAATTGATAATTCATAAAATCTTTAACACGTTTTGATTGTTGTTCCTTTTCTGGAGTTGGACTTCCTAGTATTTGTGTTCGTACGGGTCCATCTGCAGGTAATAATTCTTTGTATGCCAAAGCTTGAAACTGAGTTACAGCTTCTGCTAACACAGGGTGAGTTGCACCTGATGCACCTTGGAAAGGTAAAGTACGTTGTTCATATTTAAACCCAAGTAAGTCTAGTCCTTGTTTGTACGCGGTCTCCCAATCTTTCCTGGAATTTTTATAATCTTGATAATTTTGATAAAGTTCAGTTCCTAATCTACCTAAAACCGTGTCATCAATAAAGTCAGCTAAGTTTGCATAGTGATCATTGCTTTCTTCAGCAGCCATAGCAGAAGGATCAAAATTAATATCAATCGATCCATCTTCATTTTCTGTAATTTCAGTTTCACCAGATTTGTTTTGTTCTCCTGGTTCAACTATTTCTAATTCTTCTTGACCTTGAAGCTCTTCTTCGGGTGATAAGGGTCTAACTTCGTTTGGTAACGACTTGTCTATGTCTGCCATTTATTTTCTCCGTTTGGGTCTTTTTAACAGTATTATAATTAATATTCAAGCCTTGTGGCTGTGGGCCTGATGTAGGGGGTATGGTGGTAGTTAATTTCTTAGGTTTAATCATATTACATTATTCTGTAGGTAAAGAGGGATCGTAATAACTATAATCAAAACCTTCCTCTATATATTCCGCAGGGTTTTTTTCTATTTTGTCAACCGTTTCTTTTTTTATTTTAGCTACTTTCTTATCAACTCCTTTTCCACCGGTTACAAAAGATTTTAATCCACTAATATCTGAATTAAGGTCAATAATTTTATTAACCCCAACTTCTCCATCAAATTCTATATCACCATCCCAATTTACGACTTGAGGTTCAGCTTCATGTGCGTAAAATTTATATTCATCTTTAACTTTTTTAGAAGTTAAATATTTACCATCTTTGCTGTATACTATTTCTTCTTTTGGAGAAAGTTTAAAATTTACTCCTTTGCCACCTAAAGTATCATATCCCATATAGTCTACATCAATAGAGTCTTTAGTTTCATCTATTTTTAATGTAATTGTTTCCGTTTTACCATTTTCGGGATTTTTAAATTCTAATTCTTTTATAGAAATTTTTTCGGCAGTGGCTCCTGGTTTTTTTGGAATAGGTATATCAGTTCCCTCTTTCATTACTTTAGTAATCAATGCTTCCATCCAAGATGGAGCAGTAGTATTTTTTATCATGGAACCAATTTTAGATGGCACTGCTACAGATTTTCCTAATTTCAATAATCCAGTACCTAATAATAATCCTGCCAAACCTACACCACCCGCTCCTTGAATAAATGTTCTTTTGCTAGGATCTTGTGGACCTTCATCCATCATGGGATTCATAGGAAGAATTGGTTTGTCTTTTGGATCTCCTGCATCTTTTAATCCAACTCTGCCTCCGGTTGCATATAATCCCGAGTCATCTTGAATACCCGGATCTCCTTCATATTCTCTTTGGGCAGCTAATTGTTTTTCTTTAGCTGCTCGTTCTGCTGTAATTCGATTGGCAGCTTCTTTAGAAACCGCGGCAGCTTCATCAACTGACAAATTAGAAGGAACATAAAAATCACTACTAAGACCTGATATATCTTCTTGTTCTCTTTCATATTGTTGTTCTACTCCTCTTGCTTCTCGTTCTTGTGGGGTTAGTTTCATTTCGTCCCTAACACCTCCAATAATGTTAGTTCCGAGTAATCCATATTCCAATGCTTCTTCAATAGGTTTTCCTTCTTTGTAAGCGGTATATGTGTCGTAAGCGATTAAAGGTGTTAAAACGGCTCCTAAAATTTTTAATGCTCCTTTACCAGCTTGTAATGAAAAGTTTCCAGCTTTTAAAGAAAGATTTTTAAATTTATTAAACGCTGCTTTCTTTTGCAGTGGTGTTCCTGTTTTAAATTTATCTCCTTCTTTAATTAAATCTTTTGTTATGCAATTTAGATCAATAGGGCCACCAATTTTTTTTCTACATACAAAACCTGCTTTTTGTATTTGTTGAACTAATTCTGGATTATTTTTTAAATCATTACTAATTTGTTTTTCAAAAGCAATTCTATCTTTTGGACTAAGATCTTTATACACTATTTCTTCTCCACTAATTCCTGCAAATGATTTTTGCCAGTCTCCTCCTTTTTTATCAACCGTAAGATTATCTGGATCAATTCTTAAATGACCAATTAATCCTTTGTATTTTGGACCCAATGTTTTTACTGCATTTTCTGAATTTAATTTTGCTTTCGCATTTAATTCCATTATTTTTCTTTTATTAGTAGGATCATTTTTAACAATGTCTTCTTGTTGTTTTACAATTTTATAAGCTTCATTATTAAATTTTGTAAGTTTTTTATTCATATCTGCTGGAATATATCCAGTCATTTTATTGGTTTGAGGAGCTAATTCTGAAAAAGGATATACATGTCCAAATTCAATATTGCTTCCGGTTGTTCGAGAACCTTTAATAGATATAGGTTGTCCTTGAGATGGTTGTATTTTTTCTTTTCTTCTAATGTCTCGTTCTCTTCGATCTTTATAAATACGTTTTCCAGAAATCTTTGGTTGTATTCCTGCTTCTTTTGCTCTTCTTAAATCATCTCTTGTCAATAATCTTCCTCTAGTTTCTTTACCATATCCTTCTAAATCTTTTGCAGTTAGATCTGGATTAGATTCTATAATATTTTTAATTTCTTCTATGCTTTTTTGTTGATATTGATTTTTTCCCGTAGGATTTCTAGTGTAATTAATTCCATCTTTAAAACCTTCTCGTTGCACGACACCACCCTCTGCAAAACTTCCTTCTCGTGCAGATAATTGTTGTCCATAATCTTCTTCGGTATCAAACAAAGTAGAGCTTCTAAATTTAGATTCGTCTAGCGCTTCTTCTAAATTAGAATGTACACTAGTAGGACTAATTAAATTTTTATCTAATAATTCTACTAATTGCTCATCGGTATATTTCTTTCCATCATGGATGCTAGGAACGTTGTAATATAAATTTCCTAATTTAAGAGTTCTAGATTGTTCAGACACCATTTTTCCTTCAGAATTTTCATACACAGGTTTTCCTACTCTAGTTATTTTTTTTGTCTTTTTACCTGCAGGTGTTCCACCCTCTGCTAATTCTACTTGTCGTAAACTTGGATCTTCCATGCCTGGTTCTACTGGCATAACATTATCCATATAAGGAGTAGGTGTAGGCATAACTTCGTCCATCGTTCCTTGCTGCTCGTCGCTAGGTTCGGGGTACTGGACAATAAATTCTTTGGTGAGGTATTTAGGTTTAAGCAGGAATTGCATGGCCTGCTTATATTTTTTCATTTCCATATTACAAAACCATTAAATTTTATTTTTTTAATTTCATTTTAATTTTACCGACGATGTAGCATATAGGTTCTAAAATAGCTCTCTCTACGGCACCAATTAAATGACGACCTTTACCTCGTTTTTGTAACCAAATATCTGCAGTTCTTCTACGAGCAATTCCTTCACAACACCAGCGAATCATTTTTGCTAATGGTTTATTTCTTGTGGAAGAAGAATACATATATTTAATTGCAGGTTTAAATATTGCGTGATAACCAACTTGATACGCTGGATCTAAATCTTTTGAATGTTCTAACCAAATCGCTTGTCGGAAAGAACCAAATCCATATGCCTGATTCATGGCAGTACAAATAATTTTGCCGCCGCCCCCTCCGCCGCCACCGCCGTCATCACTTCCTGTGCTACATCCGCCTGGGCCTGTACCTGCATCTCCTCCGCCACTACTTCCGCCGCCGTCTCCACTACCTGTTGAACAACCACCTGGTCCGGTGCCTGCATCTGTACTACCAGTACTACATCCACCAGGTCCTGTTCCTGCATCTGCGCCACCACTACTACCGGCATCGCATCCACCTGGTCCTGTTCCTGCGTCTCCTCCTCCTGCGTTACTTCCTCCATCTCCTGTGTCTCCTCCACCATAACTGGATCCTCCATCTCCACCGCCATAGCTGGATTGAACACCTTTAAATTCATTAATAGCATTTATAATATCTTCTTCTTCTTCGTCATTCGTAGAGGTTAATAAAGGATTTCCAAGTAAACCACTATAGAAAGGATTATTTGCACTAGAAGGTAAAATATTCATATTAATTGGAATTCCGCCATATGTTGAATAAAAAGGATTAGTAGAACCTGTTGCATATCCTTGTCTATTAATTCCCATTAAATAATCTAGTCCTTTGGATGAAGTTTCAACTTTGTGACCATAAGGATAAGGAACATCCATTTCTAATTGATCAAAGATTGCAGGTGTGCCTTTTTGAAAACCAACTCTTCCACCATTAGCTAAATTTGGATTAGACATTAAATTAGATTGTAACTTAGATTGAAATTCTTCTACATTAGTTGCTCCTGTATTTTGTAGATTTTGTAAATAACTTTGTCTTATTTGATCAGTATCAACAGCAGCTTGTCGTTGTCTGTAGTTTTCTAAATCTTGTTGACGTTGTGTTTCGTATTGTTGACGTTGTGTTTCATATTGATTACGTATATCTTGATATAATTGTTGTTGTCTATCAGAAAGAAGTCCTAAACCACCTTGAACATTTCTTGCTGCTGATCCTGGTATGTCCGAAATTTTTTGAGCTGGAACAGCATAATAAGCACCACTTTCTGTTGCATCTTCATACATATCAGGCACATATTGTTTAATAACATTTCCTTTTGCATCTGTAGCAGAATCAAACATCTGTAAAGCATTGTATACAGGGCTAGCTAAATTTATTGCTCCACCTAAAATAGGATTTCCTGGTGCAAGCTTTTCTTTTACATCATATCCGCCTAATACATTATAATCTTGTTGACTCAATCCCTGACCTTTTAAAAACTCATTAAAATCTATATGTTCTTGTATAGGACTTACTTGTGGAACTTCTGGAGTTAATGCATCTTCTGGTGAAATCATTTGATCCGCTAATTCATCTCTTGCTTTAAAAAACTCTTGATCCGAAGTAAAACCAGCTGCTGCTATATCTCCATCAGGAGCAAGTTGTTTGGTTGCATTAAATACTTCTTCACTAACTGGGACACCTTGTGTACGCAGTACATATTGTTCGTATTCTGTTAATGGTTTTTCTGTAGCATCTGTACTTTGGTTTAAATAATCTGAGAAATCTTCTGTTGGTGTTGTTTGTGCATTTTTTTTAAAATCAGCCATTTCTTGTTTAAATTTATATTGATCTGTTAATACACCTTGATCATCTACACCAAATTTAAGTCCTGTATTTGGGTTAAAACCAAGTGCGTAAGCATCTGCTAACATATAATTAAAATAATCTTCTATTGGAATTTCTCTTGAAACGCCTGAATAACTTCCATCAGGTTGAAGATCTGTATTTGCTGTTTTTTGTCCTCCATGAGATTTTCTTAAAGCTTCTAACATTCTAGCTTTGTATTCTGAATAAGTTTCTGCAGCATCGGGTGAAGGACCCGTGCCACCTACTGCATACCCTCGTCGCTCGATGCCCGTTAAATAATCTAGACCTTTAGACATACGTCCACCTGATGCTTTGCCAAGTACATCTTTAATCATTTGATCCGATGCTCCTACAATATCTTTAATAGTAGCGGCATCAACACCTCGTTTACTAAGTTGTTTAATTTGAGCAATCATTCTATTAATAATTTCTTGAGAAGGTGTATTCTCTGCTGCGGATGGTTTAGTTCCATCTGAGTAGCGGACTCTTCCACCCATTGCAAATTCTTCTGGTTCTTCTGGTTTCTTTGGTGTTAATATATTTTCTTGTTCTGCTTTAGCAGCTTCTTCTAAAGACATAGATCCTTTAGGTCTATTAACATCTGGTTCAAACTTAAATTTTGATCTTGCTAATTTTTCTGCTTCTGTGGAAGTTCTTAATTTAGAAAACTCAGGTATTAAACTATCTAATACTTCTAATGCATCTTCTCCATATACATTTCTTAATACATCAATAGGCTCTCCACCACCTTCTAAAATTTGTTGTTCTAATTCTTTAGGAAGTTTCAATTTTCCAGATTTAATATCGGAAGTAATAATATCTCTTGCGGTTGCTCTAACTAAACCTTGTTTTTCAAGTTGTCTCATTCCTTGTTGACTACTAGCAACATCTCCCATAATCTCATCTAAGGTTTGACCTTTCATTGTAGATAGATCCTCGCCTCTCGCTTCTAGCTGCTTGATGCGGGATTCAATGTTTCCCATCAATGTACCTGGTGGAGATTTTTGTCCTGCTTTTTCTGTTAAGGAAGCAATTCCTCCTGGTGTAACTTTTTCTTTGGTTCCAAATTGAAATACATCCGCTGTTGGATCTGCTTCAGTTCGTAGTCCTAATCGGTTTTTTAATCTTCTTAGATTGCCTTCAAAAATTAATCGTTCTGCATCATTCATTTTAGGAATTTCAGCAACGAGTTCTTCCATTTCTTTTTTAGCATTCATAGCCGCTGCATCAGATGCAGCTTCTATATTTAAATCTTGTTTGAGATATCGTTTAGTTTTATTATTAGGTAGTTTAATAACATTCGTTCTTGTGCCAATTGTTTTAGATAACGCTCTTGGTCCAAAGATCAATTTGATTAATTCTAACAAACCCTTCATAAACTAATAATACTCCTTTTTTGCGGGTGGTATCGGATCATCCAAATAATCTTCTGGATGTTCAATAAACCCTCCTTGTCTAAAACGCATTACCGCTTGGGTCATCGAATCGACTAAGTCGT
>Ga0208644_1004756_pt1 | contig 10152 bp, 14 predicted proteins | sample VirMetDEL_Nov_18_FD_184517 | JGI IMG/M metagenome (GOLD analysis project Ga0208644, IMG submission 184517) | Aqueous microbial communities from the Delaware River and Bay under freshwater to marine salinity gradient to study organic matter... | ecosystem: Environmental > Aquatic > Marine >...
TTCCTTCGCCGTTCTCTTATCTTTTAAAATGCGAAACAAGCTTAAGGGAGTGGGTCAAATTGTTGAATGGTCTATTAGAGACGAATCAATGCACTCCGAAGCCGGCTGCTGGTTATTTAGAACACTTGTCGAAGAAAATCCTGAACTCAAGACACCAGAACTTGAAGCAGCAGTAAATGAAGCAGCTTTACTTTCTCTTAAACTTGAACTTGATTTCATTAACAAGGTTTATGAACTTGGTGATCTAGAAGGGTGTAATAGATATGATCTTGAGCATTTTATTAAAAATAGAGTAAATACTAAATTATCAGATTTAGGTTACAAACCAATTGTTGGTAATGTTGATATGAATGCTGTAGGAAGAATGAAATGGTTTGATCACCTTTCAGCAGGTAAACAACACACAGATTTCTTTGCTAATAGGGTAACAAATTACTCTAAAGGGCATATGGAATGGGATGAATCAATTTTTTAAATAGAAAATAATGGACAATAATTTAGTAGCAGATTTTACACAATGGGAAAGAGGTAAAGATTACCCTGATTATATGGACGAAGTAGCACTTAGTACTATTTCTAAAGGTTATCTACTCCCAGGGGAAACACCCCGAAAGGCCTATAGACGAGTTGCTCATGCTGTAGCAATGCGTTTAAATAGACCTGACTTAGAAAATAAATTTTTTAAATACATTTGGAATGGATGGATTGGTCTTGCTAGCCCCGTACTTAGTAATACTGGCACTGATCGTGGCTTGCCTATTAGCTGTTTTGGAATTGATACACCAGATTCAATCCGCGGTATTGGACTCACTAACGCGGAGCTTATGCGTCTTACTAGTTATGGGGGAGGCGTGGGAATTTCCCTTAGCAGAATTAGACCTCGAGGAACAGAAATTCGAGGAAACGGAAAATCAGAAGGTGTAGTTCCGTGGGCTAAAATTTATGATTCTACTATTATTGCTACTAATCAAGGTTCAGTACGTAGAGGAGCTGCCTCAGTAAATTTAGATATTAATCACCTTGATATTGATGAATTTTTACAAATTCGTAGACCTAAAGGAGATCCAAATAGACAGTGTCTAAACTTACACCAGTGTGCTGTTGTAGATGATGCTTTTATGCGTAGATTAAACGATAGAGATCCTGAGGCGATGAAATTATGGCTCGAAATTCTTAAATCACGTGTAGAAACTGGAGAACCATACATTATGTTTAAGGATAATGTTAACAAAGCAAATCCTTTAGCATATTTGATGAATAATTTAGATGTTTCTATGACTAACATCTGTACAGAAATTACACTCCATACAGATGAGGAACATAGTTTTATTTGTTGTTTATCTTCTTTAAATTTAGCTAAATATGATGAATGGAAAAACACAGATGTTGTAGAAACTGCTGTTTATTTCTTAGATGGTGTAATGGAAGAATTTATTGAAAAAACCAATGGTAAGGATTCAATGATTCGTTCTCATAGACATGCCAAAAAAGGTCGTGCACTTGGTTTAGGTGTAATGGGTTGGCATACTTTCTTGCAACAAAAAGGATTACCATTTAATGCTATTGCTTCAACAGCTTGGACTCACACAATCTTTAGTGATATTAAAAATAAAGCTGAAGCTGCTTCTCGTAAATTAGCAGTTGAATATGGCGAACCACTTTGGTGTAAAGGAACCGGTATGAGAAATACTCACCTATTAGCAATTGCCCCAACAGTATCAAATTCACGTATTAATTCATGTTCAGCAGGTATTGAACCTCAACCAGCAAACGTTTACGTATTTAATGGTGCTAAAGGTACTTTTATTGTAAAAAATCCTGAATTAGAAAAATTGCTAATTGAAAAAGGACACAACACAGATAAAGTATGGGATCAAATTTTAGCTGATAATGGCTCAGTTCAAAATTTACCTCATGACATTTTAGATGAGGAAGAAAAAGAAGTATTTTTAACATTCCCAGAGATTAATCAATTAGCGCTTGTTCAACAAGCAGCTATTCGTCAAAAATATATTGATCAAACTCAATCTCTTAACTTATCATTTGCACCAACCGATTCTCCAAAATGGATTAATCAAGTGCATATGGAAGCTTGGAAGCTAGGAATTAAAACACTTTACTATTTAAGAACTGATTCAGTAATTAAAGGTGATCTTGGTTCAAGAACCGTAGATTGTGTGTCTTGTGATGGGTAGTAATATGTATAACCACATTAAAAATAATTTATATGAAAAACATTTGGAACTTTATTAAGAAACTTTACACAATTGTTAAAGATTGGATCGTAGCTAATGGAATCGAAGGAATTTTAGGACTTGTAGCTGGTTTAATTTTATGGGCCTTTGGTTATAAAATCTATGCTGGGTTCGCATTTGGTGTATTTGCTACACGAAACTGGGATTTGTTAAAATCTTGGGTAAAAGGTTTGTTAAGTAAGTAAAAAGAAAAAATAATATTTTTAGAAAAGGGGATGCAATAGCATCCCTTTTTTTGTATTTATAATAAAACGTTTTTACTTAATAGTTTCCCCCTATGGTTAAATATGTAAAAAATAAAATTATGGCATTCGGTGACATTTTTAAAGACAGTAATGACATCAACGAAAAAAACGTTGTTGGTTTTGCATCATTTGCGGTAATGGTAATTTTCGCTATTGTCGATATGATCACAGGCATTTGGGGTAAAGAACTAGCTATCTCGGATACAATTTTTAATTCATTTGTAATCATTACTTTAGGTTCATTTGGTATTGATGGTATAACAAAGATTTTTACCAAAAAAGGAGAAGAATAATGATACTAGAAGTAGGTTCACGAGGTAAAGAAGTTAAAGAGTTACAAGAATTCCTAAAAATTACCGCAGATGGTATTTTTGGAGTAGGGACTAAAGCTGCTGTTCAAAAATGGCAATCTAATAATGGTTTAATTTCTGATGGTATTGTAGGTCCTAAAACATGGGATGCTATGGGGCTAGCTACTACAGATGCTTCTGAACAAGTTTATACTACAGATAACGGTTTAATAATTCACAAACACTTTTTACCTGTAAGTGAATATAAACAGGGCCCAATTAAACCAGAATGGGCTTTTTTACATCATACCGCAGGTTGGAATAACCCTTACAAAACAATTGATAATTGGGGTAGAGACACTAGAGGTGCTATTGCTACTGAATTTGTATTAGGGGGTCCCTCAATTAGAGGAAATGACGATAAGTACGATGGAGAAATGGTACAAGCATTCCCCGAAGGAAATTATGGTTGGCATTTAGGAGCAAATGGTTCCCAAAAAATGCACATAAATTCAGTTGCTATTGAAGTATGTAATTTTGGTTATGTTGTAAATGGTAAAGCCTATCAAGGCACTACAGTCGCAGATTCTCAGATTGTAGAATTATCAAAACCTTTTAGAGGACACAAAACATGGCATCGTTACTCAGATGCTCAAATTGAAGCTTTACATAAGTGGATTCTTTTTATTGCTGAAAGAGATAACATTGATGTAAAAGCTGGGTTGCCTGCTTTAATCAAAGAAAAAGGTGCTGAAGCATTTGAATGGAATGCTGATGCTTACTATGGGAGAGTAAAAGGCCTTTGGACTCACACTAATACTAGAAAAGATAAAGTTGATATGTTCCCCCAACAAGAACTTATCGATATGTTAATTTCATTATAATACGATGGATACACCCTTAATGATGATGACCACAATTGCTGTTGCTTTGATAACAGCTGTATTTGGACCTATTGCTGTAGAATGGGCAAAAACTTACTTTGCAAAAAGAAAAGAAAAACTAAATCCTGTAGATGAAGCTATTCATCTTAATTCTTTAGTTGATGAACAACTAGATACCATAATGGAAGAATTAGAGGCTGATAGGGTATGGGTAGCTCAATTCCATAATGGAGGACATTTTTATCCTACAGGCAAATCAATCCAGAAATTTTCTATATTTTATGAAAAAATTTCTCCTGGAGCGATGACTGTCCAATCATCATTTCAAAATGTTCCTTGTTCTTTATTTCCAAAAGCATTATCCCAACTTTATAAAGAAGGTGAATTAGCCATCCCAACATACGAAGGAGAAGATTATGATTTATCAGGTATTTCTTCACCATATGGCACCAAATCATTTTATATGATTGCGTTAGATGATTTGCATGATCGTTTTATTGGTGTTATGGCTATTGCTTATAACAAAGAACATAAATTATCCAAGGATGAATGGATATTCATACGACAAAAAGCAGGTTCTATTGGTACTTTATTAGATGAGTATTTAAATAAAAAACTTTAAAATATATTATTTAAGTTTTAACTTGGTTTTTCCATAAAATTTTTTGATATTTATATATAACCAACATTAAAATTCAATGTGGAAAAAAATACAAGAAAGGATATTTCCCTTTATAATCGCAACCTCTGCCCTGTCAGTGTCTGCTTCGGCCGCTTTCTATTCAGTTAGTGGCCTTAGCAAACTCTTTGCTGGTGCAGCTTTTGCTGTTATTATTATGGCAGCATCTTTAGAAGTAGCTAAATTGGTAATTGCTTCTTTACTTTACCAATATCGTAAAACATTACCTCGAGGGTTAAAAATTTATTTAACCACAGCAGCTTTTGTTTTAGTATTAATTACTAGTATGGGTATTTATGGATTCTTATCTGCTGCCTACCAAGAAACAGCTAATAAAGCTGGAAATATTGATAATCAAATTGCTTTAGTAGAAACTAGACGTAATAATGTTCAAGAGCAATTAGCCGTTTATAACGCAGAAAAAGAATCTATCAATAAAGCCGTGGCTGACTTGAGATCAGGTTTATCAAACAACGTTATAACATATACAGACGCCAATGGTAACCAAGTTACAACAACATCTAGTTCAACTCGTAGAGCACTTGAAAAACAATTAGATCAAGCTATTGAGCGTCAAAACGAAATCAATTCTAAAGTAGATATTCTTAATACTCAGTTATTTGATTATGAAACTGAAATTGTAGAAATTAAAACCGGTAATGATTTAGCTGGTGAATTAGGACCTCTTAAATACCTTTCAGGTTTAACAGGAGTACCTATGGATAAAATTATCAACTGGTTACTTTTAACTATTATTTTTGTTTTTGACCCTCTAGCTATTGCTCTTGTAATTGCTGCTAACTTTGCTTTTGAACAATTAAAAGAAAAAACTAAAGTAAATCTTTATGGAGAAAAAGTTCCTGTAGTTGAAGAAGAGGATAATGTTTTATATCCCAACCCCCAGGCTAAACCTGAAAACTCGGATATAGAAGATAATGAAGGAACTGATATCTATACTGAAGAAGATCTTAGTGATTGGGATTCTACTTTAAATGATGGTTTAGAAGATGAAGAATGGACTGCAGTAGATGATAAAAAAGATAAAATTCAAGAAGCTAAAGATCGTATTTTAAATTTAGAACGACAATTAGTTCCTGGATTATCTATGTTTAGAAAATCTAAAATTATAGCTGAAATTGAAAGGATAAAATCTGAACTTCCCCCTGAAGATAGTGATTTAACAATAACTTACTAAAAATTTGGAGCCCCGAAAGGGGCTTCGTATATTTACCCCGCAATTGAGGTTATGAAACAGAAAATATTATTCTTACACGGTTTAGAAAGTAGCAATAAGGGTGAAAAAGTTGACTTTCTTAAAGAGCGAGCTGAAGTTTTAGCTCCTAAAATTAATTATCAAGACGAAGCATTAGAAGAAAAGCTAATGTACATAGTTGAAAATTTTAAACCTGATTTTATTATTGGTAGTAGTATGGGTGGTTATGTTGGTAGTTTGCTTGCCAACAAATATGGAATCAAAAACCTATTATACAACCCAGCAATCCATAGCAGAAGTATTGAACCTAAACTTAAACATTTACCAAGCTTCCATGCTAATCCATTTATTGATTTTAATATTGTATTAGGAAACCAAGATGATGTTATCGATCCTAAAGTTAGTGAAGAAATATTAGCTAACTCTGAAATGAATTATCAAATAGAGCGAGTAGATATGGGTCATCGCATTGATTATGCCATATTTGTTAATATGTATTACAAATATATAGAATCATAAATAATTATGAGCTTTAATTTACACGGTTGGTTTAAAAAACAATATCTTAGAGAAGAAGAAGGGTTTGAAAAAAATTCTTGGGAATACCTTACTGATAAAGAAAAAAAGGAATACTCCCAAGAAATATTTGACTTAATTAATAATGCTTATGCCCCTATAGGAGGTAACCCTAATTATAAATCAGCAGATGATGTAGCAGGTGCTGAGGGTGATGCCAATTACTTAGTTATTGACCTAGACGATGATCCTGAATTTGATGCTGTAATAGTAGATAAATCAAAACAATCAGGAACTAAAGCAGCAGCAATGGGGCATGATGGGTCTGGACCAGCTAAATCAGCATCCGTAAATTTTACAGCTATTATGCTTAAAAACCCAGGACATTATATTGAGGTTTCAGGTAAACTAAAAGATATTTTGATAGCAAAAGGGGTACCTGTAGTTACTGATAAAGAAACTATTGAGAAAGTAATGAAAGGTAAAGACATCGAAATGAATGATGACGGAACCTATTCAAGAGAAATTGGTGGTGAAAAACATACTAAAACTCTAATGGGTAATCCGTTTTAATTAAAAAACATGTAAAAACGTCATATGAAAAATGTGGAGCCCCGAAAGGGGCTTCGTATATTTACATCATGGAAATAAAGGTTATGAATTATTTAGATATTGAAGTTCAAGCAGATCGTTACGAAGAAGAACAAAAAATTCTTCAAGAACTAGCACAAGAAGATTTTGAAAACGGAGAAATCGTTCGTATATTTACCCCGCAAGAAATTGATATTTTACCATTTTAAATAAGAGTTATGAAAAAGCATTTTGAATCAGCTACAGAAAAATTTGAGTTCACTGTTAATTTAGGTGGATGGAGAAAGAAAAAAGTACTTGAGTTCCACCCTTCAACAGGCAAATACTCAGATGCTTCAGTCCATGAATTATCAGCCTTTGGAAGAGGTATGAATGTTAGTTCAATTACAAATCAAGGATTAATGCTGTACGATTTTGATATGTTAAGTAATAAACGTACTGCTAAAATTAAGTGGGAGAATGTTGAATTAGGTAATACATTAGATGAACCTAAAGAAATTCCTGGATTTGAAGGTACTACTGAAGCATTAAATAGTCTTTCAATTTTTGGGTAAGCTATAATTATGGGAAAATGGTCATTTATTAAAGAAAGTTCAATCAAACATAGTCGAGAAGTTGTTATGGAGCGTATTGCATCATTACAACCCCTCAACTATAATCAATTTCGTTGGTGGCGTACTCATACTGACAATGTTAAACCACTTGGCAAACGTGCCCCACTCAAAGATCGCATTGCAAATGGGGATTTTGAACCATCATCTTATCTTTGGCAAGCACAATTAGCGTTGTATACTGCCAAAGACAAATTCAATCCTGAAAAAGATGATTATCAAAAACAATTAGAGAATCTTGCTGTTGATCTTGCTCGTTACAAGCGATTGATGGAAGATTATGAAAAAGAAGAATCTCAACGTATGGAAGATTTGTATGATGCCTTTACCTCAGCATATCAAATCACCAAAGATGAACTTACAGAAGCATTTCTTAAATGGCCTGGTGATATTGCTTCGTTTTATGGTATGGCTGAAGAATTTTTCCGTAAAACTCCTGCTGAAAATAGAAAAAATATGAGAGGGCGTGGTCGTCCTCCTAAAAAAGTACAAATAGTTCAAAATCAAAATAAACCAAAACGAGGACGAGGTCGTCCCCGTAAAAATGAAATTTTTTAATTTAAATATGGCAATTAATCAAGGAATGTCAAACTCAGTAGAGTTGTTAGGGTATTATGGAAGTGATTTGATCCATGCCCAATCAGCGTGGACTTCAACCTCACGCGATTTAACAGAAGATAAGCTAGCTCGTGTAGATAAACTTCTTACTATGTTAGCTTCAGAAGGACATCATACTCCCTTTGAAAAATCAGGACTACATTTTCTAGTAAACGTAGATCAAGCTACACATATTCATCTTCTAAAACACAGAATTGGTGTTTCAATTAATGGTGAATCAGCTCGTTATAAAGAACTGAAAGAAGACAAAATGATGTGGCCTGATGATTGGAGTGGAGTTTGGAAAGATAAATTAGTTAAGTATGCTGAAGAAGGTAATCGCTTATACCATGAGGCACTTGAATACTTTACTCCTATTCTAGGACGTAAACGTGCCAAAGAATCAGCTCGTTTCTTTAAAACATTTAATTCTCAAATCTCTATGGATATTATGTTTAACTGGAGAAGTTTTTATCATTTCCAACAATTACGTAATAATGAACACGCACAAAAAGAAGTAAGGGAATTAGCTGAAGAAATGCTTAACCAAGTAAAAAATATTGAAGGAAATCCTTTTGAGAAAACTATAACTGCATTTGGATTATAAAAAATGGTTTCATATATTTATCTTAAATTGAAAAGTTATGGTCAAAGTAAGTCATGAAACACCCTTATGTCTTTTAGAAGACAGTATTCATTTTAATGATTACGATTATTGTTTACCTCATTTATTAGATGAGGAACCAGGATACGAGAAATATTTTAGAGAAGCTAAAGCTAAGGGGCGTTATATTATTATGGATAATTCTCTTCATGAATTGGGAGAAGCATATAGTACAGAACGTTTAATGTATTGGATTAATGAGCTTGAACCTAATGAATTTATTGTTCCTGATGTTTGGGAAAATAAAACACATTCAGTAGTAAACGCTCGTCACTGGGTCCAAATTAACTTACCTAAAGGAGTTGAAAAAGTAGCTGTAGTACAAGCAACTACATTACATGAAGCATCTACTTGTTATCAAACTTATAAAGATTTAGGATATAAAAAAATAGCATTTTCATATGGGGCGTCTTATTATAACGATATCTGTCCTCATCCTAATCCAGATCTTGGTAAAGCATTGGGTCGACTTTTTGTAGTTTCAGTTTTACGTAAAACAGGAATTATATGGAAATCAGATAGAGTTCACTTATTGGGTTGTGCAGTCCCACAAGAATTTGCCTGGTATGATGGGTTTGATTGTATAGAATCAATTGATACTTCAAACCCAGTAATGGCTGCGCTTGAAGGAATTCGTTATAGTAATTACGGTTTAACACAAAAACCAAAAGCTAATATGAATGACTATTTTTATATGTTAAGCGATCAAATTGATTATGATTTGCTTACCCATAACATTCACAAATTTAGAGAAATTAATAATTTATAAAATGGAAAATAAAATGATGAGTCTTTATGACTTCCTAGGACGTCCCGCTGGTGGAGATCTAGGTAAACAAGTAGCTGAAGCAGCTGCTAAAGCAAAAGTTGGATTTGAAACTAAAGAAATTTCAAACCCTAGATACACAGGAAAAGTAATGATGTATCCTAAATCCTTTTTAACTGAATATTTTAATAAATAATAGTGTTTGCCTATACACTCAAAAATACCTGGCTCATTTAATATTAATAAATTATGCTATTTACAGAAGAACAATTAGGTAAATTAAATGCGAAACACGCAGTAGTATCACTCTCAGGTGGTATGGATTCGAGCACTTTGTTGCTTAAGTGTATCAAAGAATTTGATACAGTAACGGCTTTGTCTTTTGATTACGGACAAAAACACCGAGTTGAATTAGAGCGAGCTCAATCATTAGTTGATTATTTGAAAGCTAGTGGTTATGATGTTCGTTATCAAGTAATCAAATTAGATGGTTTAAGTCAATTGTTGAATTCTGCTCTTGTAACTGGTGGAGATGAAGTTCCTGAAGGTCACTATGCTGCAGATAATATGAAAGCAACAGTTGTTCCAAACCGTAACAAGATTTTCTCATCAATTATCCAAGCTGTAGCACTTTCTATTGCTGATCAAACAGAAGAAAATGCAGCTATTGCTATGGGGATCCATGCTGGTGACCATCAGATCTACCCAGATTGTAGACAAGAATTCCGTGATGTAGATTTTGAAGCATTCCGTGAAGGTAACTGGGGTGCTGAGCGAGTTCACATTTATACTCCGTATTTACATGGTAATAAATTTACTATTTTACAAGATGGAGAGCATT
>Ga0208644_1004758_pt1 | contig 10150 bp, 12 predicted proteins | sample VirMetDEL_Nov_18_FD_184517 | JGI IMG/M metagenome (GOLD analysis project Ga0208644, IMG submission 184517) | Aqueous microbial communities from the Delaware River and Bay under freshwater to marine salinity gradient to study organic matter... | ecosystem: Environmental > Aquatic > Marine >...
AATCGGCCGATGGCGTCGAGCGCGGTCACCATGTAACCGCTGCGCTCGGTCATCGTCTGGAGGCACCAGAGCATGTTCTGTGACTGCTCGCCGGTCCAGATTTTCACGTAGCGGGTAGACTCCTCGATGGCGTTCAAGGTCGTTTCTTGTTTCGCCATCTGAAAATTCCCGATGATGCCAGAAACAGCGGACACGACCGAACCAATTGCGCCGACGATGCCCGCGATGCCCGAGCCAGCGGCGGAACCAGCAGAGCCAGCCGCCGATCCGCCCGCGTTTGTCGCAGTGCCAGCGGCCCCGGCAGCGGTCGAAGCTGTGTCCGCGCCGATGCCAAAAATTTTGCCGATGCCCTCTCCGATGTCCTTGATGCGGTCGAGCACGCCGCCAAGGCCCTTGCCGCTCATAAGGTCGGAGAGAACGCCGCTGATGAAGTCGCCGATGGCCTTGGTCGCGGGTTCGATAAACTTCGCCGTGACCGCCTCGCCCAGCGACACGAGCATCTTCTTCGCCTTCTCGCCGAAGGAAAGATCGCCGTCGAAAAGCGATTTCGCGATGGTCTGCGCGAAGTTTGTGAAGACCGTCGAAACGTCCTTGCTGAAATCCTTCCAGTGGCCCGTTTGCTTTTCGGCAGCTTCCTTGCTCGCGGTCGTGACCGTGCCGAACTGCTCCTTGCCGATCCGCGCCATGTCCTGAATCTGGCCGGAAAGCATCGCGGTCGAGTCGCCAGCCTTGCCGAGATCGGTGACGTACTTCGCCAGCGCGTCGGTGCGCAGTTTAGTGAGGGAGTCGGAAAGCTCGCTAGCCGACTTGATGTTCGCTTCGAGTTGCGCGTTCCAGTCCTTGCCCGCGAGCACAGCAAGTTGATGATCGATAGTTGCCTTTGCGATCTCCGTGCGCGCCGCCTTAATGCGTCGTTCGTACTCGGCCACGATTGCGGAAGGAATGCCGTCGCCGAACTCTTTAACCAAGTCCTTGGCGTGGCGAGTCTTGATCGTGTGATCGGCCAGCGCGCCGGAAGTGTTTTTTACAGCTTGCTCGAAAGCCTTGGTCGCCGTCGTGGTCTGGTCGGTGCGCTGTTTGATCTGCGCGGCTTCGTCGCCCTGCTTTCGCATCGCCTGCGAGTTGACGTTGAGCGCCTTGCGCATCGCCTCTTGCGCGTCAATGGTGTCGTATGTTTTCCCGTTGACCAATTGCAGCCACTTGTGAAGCTCCTTCAGGAGATCGTTCGCCACACCGAGCGGAAGACTGACGGCGTGAAGCCGCTTGCTGGCACTCAGCGCCGCGAGATCGAGTTTCCCGAACCATTCCGCAACGGGCTTGAGCGTTTCGCCAGTCAGGCCAAGCGTATCGTTGAACGGCTTGAGCGCCATGCCGTAAAGGCCGATAATCGCTTTGCCGACTGAGCCGACCACTTCGTAAAGGCCACCCAGTTCCTCGTGCACCTTTTGCGCATTCGCGGCAATTTCCTTCAGGCCCTCAAACACGACAAACGCCGCAGCTACGGCGGCGGCGGCGGGCACGATGCGGGTCAACGCCATTTCAAGCGCGCCCAGTGCGCCGGAAAGCGTCACGCCGCTGATGCTGGCGAGCGACGTGAACGCGGCCGAGACTTGCGCGACGGTCGAAACCAGTGTGCCAAGCGCCATCGCCATAGGCCCGATGACGGCTGCGGCGGCAGTGAATCCGAGAATGGTCGTCTGGACCGATGGCGGCAACGCACCGAACCACTTCACGGCGTCGGTGAGCATGGCGATGAGCGGCTGCGATGCCTGAAGCAACTGATTCACGGCGGGCAGCAGTGCGACGCCGAGTTCGATGGCGGTCGCCTTGATCGCGGTCACGGCCATTTCGAATTGGCGGGTGGCGCTCTTGTTGATCTCGTTGTATGCCGCTGTCGCCGCGCCGAGGCCCTGCGACGAGTTCTTCACGCTGTCGAGATCCGCGCGCGCCTTCGCCGCCGATTCGCCGGTGAGCTTCAAGCCAGCGCCCAACGCTTCGACGCGCCCGTAGGCGTCGGTGAGCGTGGTGACGTTGCCGTGCGCGGCTTCGCGCAGCGTTTCTAGAGCGCCTTGAAAGCCCTTCGCTTGAATCAACGCTTGCCCGGTCTCGTAGCCGGTCGCCGCAAGCAACTCCTTCATCTGCTTATTTGGCGAGATCATGGCAGTCATGGCGCTTCGGACGCTCGTGAGGGCTTCGCTGATGGACATGCCCTGCGAGGTGAGCGTGGCGCCGGCGGCCAGAACTTCCTTGAACCCTACGCCGAGCGACGAAGCGAGCGGTGTTGCAATGGCGATGGATGAAGCGAGCTGGTCGAATTGGAATTTGCCGATGTTCACCGACTGAAACATCGCATCGCTGATTTCCTTCGCGTCGGTCGTTTTCAAACCGTAAGCGTTGATGATGCTCGTCAGCCCGTCGACCGCTACTTTCGTATCGGTCACGCCCGCGATAGCGGCCTTTGAAGCGACGGCCAGAAAATCGACGGCGTTTTCCTTTGGCACGCCCGCCGAAATCGCTTCGTAAAGCGCATCGGTGGCCTTCACCGCGTCGATACCGAGCGCGCGAGACACGGCAAGCGTTTGATCGGTGAGCCGTCGCATTTCGCCGTCAGTGAAGCCGCCGACGAGCGAGCCGACCTTGCGGAGGCCGAGATCGAAGTCAGCGGCCATCTTTGTTGCCGCGCCGCCGATTGCGGCAAGCGGAAGAGTAAGGCCAACAGTCAGCGATTGCCCGATGGTCGATAGCTTGTCGCCGATCTTGTCAAAGCCGCCGAAGGTCTTGTTTACGTCGCGGTCGATGGCGCGCAGGCGTTGGCCCACAGTGCCCATCGCCTTCTCGAAACCGTCGATCTTTGCGCCGACCGTAACGAACATGTCGCCGAGTGATGCTATGGCTTTACCCTCCTCTCTGTGACTTCACGATTTCGAGCGTTTTAGACGCGGCTTCGAAGCCCGCCAGAATTGCCTCGGCTGATTGCGGCTGCTTCGGCTTCGCTTCCGTGTCAGTGAAAAAGTCCGACCATTTCAGCGGCTTTTTGCCGCGCCCTTGGTGGACGTTATAGACCGACGCCGCAATGGTTCCGGCGCGAATGTTCTGCGCGCGCTCGACACGCGCCCAGGCCTCCGAGCACGCCTGGATCTCGCGCGGCGTCAGTTCCCAAAACTCATCAGATGAGCGCCCTAGAATCTGAGTCCAGAACGCCCACAAATCAAGATCGCCGTCTACTGAGTCGCTTGCGGCTTCGGCTCCGCTGTCGTAGGGCGGGCCTCGGGCATGGATGCGCCGAGCAGCTTCACGACGGTCGCCGCGATGTCTTCCAGGTGCGCGGGCAGAATGTCGGCCAGCGTTTCCTCGGTGAGGTTGCCTTTGTCGAGCAACGCTTCGAAGATCATCGGCACGCTGATAGCCTCGGTGTCGAGCGCCATCAATTCGCCGAAGTTCTTGACGCCCATGCGTTGCTTCAGGCGTCGAATGCCGCCCATCGAGAGCAGCAGCTTTCGCTGCTGCCCATCGGTGGTGGTGATTGTGACTGGATCGATTGCTCTCATACTCGTTAGCTGATCGCGCTCGAGCCCGCGTTGTACCAGGTCCAGGCGCTGTCGTCGAACTCGATGGTCAGTTGACATTCCTGACGGTCGCCCGGCGTGCCGCCCGTGACCTTCCAATCGAGCACGTAGCCCTGGAACTCGCACGCTCGGTAGGACGACTGCGAACGGTCGACTGGAATTTCGGCGCGGAAGTAAATCGTGGTACCCGCGACGCAGTACGTCCGCATTGCGTCCTGAGCGGGCGAGGTCGCTTGGCTCGGGTCGCTCAGAAGCGTGATTTGCATGGGCAAAACTTCCGCCATGCCGGGCATCGACCGCATGAAGATCGAGGTTCCGTGAACGGTCGTGTCTACCTTGTCGCGGCTGATGCCGAGTTCCGGCGCTTCGAGCACCTGTCCGAGCCGGGTCCATGAGACGGGCGAGGTCGCGCTATACGCAAACTTCGTGCCGTTGTTGATGATGCCACCAGTGGCCATAACGGTTTCTCCTAGCGCCTTTCGGCGCGGCTAGAAGTTGATGAACGCGGCGACGGCCCAATAGCCGAAGGCGAGACGCTCGGAGGCTATAAGCCTTCGGCGATGCGGAAATTCAATGCGAAGTGGTGAACGGTCGTTTCGCCCACCTTATCGTGGCCCTGGTAGAACGACCCCGGTTGCAGCAGCGCCGTCACGCCGCCCGTGAGATTGTCCCGGAAGTTTTCAATCAGCACGTCGATAATGGCGCGGCCTTCCGAGTACGTCGACGAAAACACGCTCACCTGGTAGAAGTCCCAGATTCCCGGCTGAATCGCCGAGTCGTCGTGAACGTGTACCGGCGCGGGCGAAACCGGAAAGTGAACGATGTACGGTCGCGTGAGGTTTTGCCAGTCGCCAGGAACCTTGATGCGGGCGGCTGGAACCAGCGCCGTGACTGCCGAGATCCCGGAGAGGATCGTGTAGACTTGCTCCTCAATTACGGCCATTTGCGGCGTCCTCGATGATCTGGCGCAGCCCTTTTTCGACGATGGTTCGCATCTCTTGCGCGGTTGCGCTGACCGCGGGCCGAAGAAACGGATGAGCGGGCGCGCGGACGGTTCCGTATTCGACCAGATGCGCGTGTGGCGCGATCTTGTAGTTGACGCCGATCAGCACGTTTGGCTTGTTTTCGTCACCGCGCGCAGCAAACAGCGATTTCTTCAGCCGCCCCGTTTTGACTGGCGCGAGGTCCCGCGCTTTGTCGCGCAACTTCAGCCCGGCGCGCAAGTAGACCTCTTTCGCGGCCTTGCCTGTCGTCTTGTCGATGACGTTGGACAAATTGCGCTGAATCTCGTCGAGCCCTTCGAAGCGGAGTGCTTTTTGCGCGTCTCTGTTGATCGAGTTACGAGGCATATTCTTTGCACGTCAGAAACAGCCGCCGCTGCCGTTGGTCCGGGTCCTCCACGTCGAGAATGTCGAGCGTTCGCGTGCCCCATATCACGCGGTCTTTGCGCTGAAAACCAGCGCCGCGCTGATAGCGAACCTCAATGCGAAAACGCGCCTCGGCCCAGGTTTGCTGAGCGGCTTCAAGCTCGCGGCCCTGTAGTGGCCTAATATTGGCCCAACATGAGCCGATAGTGTTCCACGTCGGCACGTCTTCGCCGTAGGTGTTCTGGCTCGCCGTCGCGCGCTCAATGGTGATGCGCGAACGCGCCAGCAGCCCGGCTCTCATGCGGGTCGATACCCCATGTTCAGACCATCGAAGAAGGCCGCGCCGTGATCGGCGAACATTCGCGTGATCTCGCGTTCATGCCAAGGCTCGATGTCGATATTCAAATGGTGCATGATGTCGCTATAGCCGGCCCACCAGGAAACGCCCGCCGCCGCCGTCTCCAGTCCTGCCTCGCTCATCGCTTGCGAATATGTCGCGGCGATCTCGGTTTTCAACTTCCACGGAAACCGAACGGCCTCCATCGCCTGATACCAAGACTGTTTCGCCACCAGCCGGCGCCAGTTTGAAAACTGAAGGTGCATAACGCCGCCGTCGACTTGCTGCCAGTAAAACCGCCGTGCCCCTCGTGCGCCGTATGGCTCGCGGTGATGGTGCGGGTAGCCAGATTGGTCGTGCCACGCGGTTTCGGCCGAAACGCCGAAAGCCACGGTCGTAATCGCCATGTTGCCGAACGGCGAGCGGTCAGAGCGGTAGCGGTCCAGCGAGCGCCACATATTCCGCATTGGGATCTGGAGAATCTGCCCCGGTTGAAGCGTCGCCACCTCGCCTCGAATCCAATCGAGCATGTTGGCCGTGAGAACTTCGTCGGCGTCGATGATGGCGCAGTGCGTCGCGCCGAGATCCCGCGCGGCGCCGAGAGTCCGCTGCCGGTGGCTCATCTCTTGCCAAGTCGAATCAGGCTCGTGAAGTAGCGTCACCCGCCCCGGAAATTCGCCCGCGATTCGCGCTAGGATGCCCGGTGTCGCGTCGGTCGATGCGTGGTCGAGGATAACAAGCCCATCGCACCAGCGAAGCGCTACGCGGGCGCTGAGGCCCACGAATGCCGCCTCGTTGCGGACGGTCATCAGCCCTACCAGCTTCATCCGCGCACCAGCACGCAATTCGTCCCGTTAGTGAAGCTGGCGGAGTATCCGGCGCGGCTCGCGCACGTCAAAAGCTCCGGCAGTCGGTCGTCATATTCAACACAGACGCATTTCGGTGACCAGCCCAGTTCGATGACTCGATGAAACACGTCGACGCTTGCGCCTTCCACGTCGATATTGATGAATGAATAATCGCTGCCGAACTGGTTCCCGATATCCTCAAGCGTGATTTGCGGGATCAAAAACGAGCCATAATATCCGCCGGCAGACTTCCACTTTTCGAGCGTCGCGGCGTCCGACGTGCTTACAGCGTCATCAGTGGCGTGAATCTTGATTAGGTGCTTTTCGAAACCAACCGCAGCGACGATCACCTCGATTCCAGGCCATTTATTCGCGCCGTACTCTTGAATGAGATTTCGCGCCGGCCCAGGTGAGCACTCGACCAGTAAACCAGTCCAGCCGTTTTCGACCAGCGCCCGAGAGTTCGAAAACTCTGTCGGATGCCAAGCACCGAGGTCGAGGAACCGACCGCTGCGCACGCCTTCAACGGCCTTCAAAATTGCGGCTTGTTCGCCGTCTTGTGAGTAGTCTTTCATCCATTCCTTCGTTCGGCAATTGGGCTTTGACACCAAGCGCCGTCGTGTTCCGGGTATGATTCGCTTTCGACGATGGCGCACACTAAGCCGTCGCGGAAATAGGCGTCAATGACCTTTGCGCCTTCCGGCGCGGAAGCTAAAAACTCGCTAGCTGGTACGCGAACTTGCTTGATTTTCATGCTTCGCTCAAAAAACACGTAGAACACGGCAGCGGCGCGGCCAGCAGCTTTGCTCGCCAGTCCTCGCACGGCTCAAACGGTACGGCGTCAGTCAATCCAGGTGCAACCGAGCAGCCCCAAAATTTACCGTCCGCGTAGGCGCAACCGAAAGACAGCCACGCGGCGCGGGTGCAGGGCTTGCCTTGTCCGGCAGCCGCCCGTGGCATGAACAGCGCTCCGTTGACGCCCTCGTGTTTGACATTGACCGGCATTCGGCGGCGCAGGCTTTCGAGCGCATCTCGCCGATCCTCGTAGTCCGACCAGTTCACCCAGTCGAAGGTGTCAACAATCAAATCTTCGTACTTGGCAACCAGAAACCCGTTGGTAACCATCGTCAGTGTTTCGCATTCGAATAGCTTCCGCAGCTTCGGCACGAACTCGGCAAACTTCGGATGAAGCGTTGGCTCGCCACCCGTCAGATGTATGCGCGGAATGCCTTTCAACCACTTCGCCGCAGCTTCGAAATAGGACCACGGATGATGTTTCAGTTCCCGATTGATCCCGACACCAGCGCAACAGTCGGGACAGCGCTTATTGCAATGGACGGTGAACTCAAGATTAACCGTGTGAATCTCAGGCATTTCTGTAGGCGCTGCCAGATAGCGACTTCGGGCGCGTGGTGCCGACCTGCTCGAAGAGTTGGCCGTAAAGATCCTTGTCGTCGTCGACCGAGTTGCCAAACTGGCAGGCTTCCCGGTAAAGCTTCTCGCCGTACTTGTGCGCCAGCAGCGTGAAGACGCTTTGCTCGGTGCGATGCTCGCGAAGTTCCGGGTACTCCGGCGCCAGCACGGACGGCTCGAATGTTTGACACGCGGGCGTCAGGCAGTATTCCTGCCATTCCGCGAGAAACCGATTCGCGCGCTCGTTGCCCGCCTGAAACAACATGAAGCGGCAGACGGCGTGCTGACAGTCTCGATACTTCGGCTCGTCCATGCCCATCGCTATCAGGCAATCGCGCTTCGTCCACATCGTATTCCAGCAGCCGACCGCGCTGAATAGCATCATGCCGTCACGCTTGGCGCATTCGTCGTACAGCACGCCAAACGGCGCGACGGGGTATGTATCGGCGTCGGTGTAGAGAACGATGTCGCCCGGCTCGCAGCGCGAAAGCGCGTCCGCGATCACGTAGGGCTTCCAACTGAACCAACCGAAACCGCGCCCGCCGTCAGGATTGCCGACCCCCTTGTGTGTGTAGAGCCACTGAAAACGCGGGTCGCGGAATAGCGGTTGATCCATCAGCCAGCGGTCGTCATAGACGATGACTTGATCGGCTCCCATGCGCGGCGCGCGCTCGACGATTGCGCCCGTTGTCTCGTGGTACGCGCTGCCCGAAAAGCAACAATATATTCGCTTCATGCGGCGGATACGACCTGCGCAAGAATCACGCCGCAGCCTCATCAAGTTCGATTTCTTCGATTGCCCATCGATCGTCGGCAGCCGATTTCGGGAAGGCCGCGACGTACTCCGCCGCTTTTTCCTCGGAAGTGAAGGCTGCGACAAAACGCGAGTCGTGACAGTTGACGCCGCCGCCGCTGAAGATCATGTAAGCGGTCACGCGAGCACCTTCGAAGTGTTTTCCGCTGGAACTATAAACGATCCGATGCAGATACAATCAGCCGGTCCGTCCGGTAACTCATCGCCGATATAAACCCGCCCGCAGCCAGAGCAACAACCGCATGACGTAACGCGGATTTCGTTTCCGCAATCGTGACAGTTAAAGGTGTATGGAAATTGACTCATCCTGCGTGTGCCTCGCAATAGGCCCGTACTTGGCCCAGTGATCCTTCCTGCGAAAGCGCCGTAACATGCTTTGATCCGCAGATATCGCAGCCAGCCAAGAAGTTTTCCGCTCCGGCGGCGAGCGGCTTGTACCCAGGAAAACCAGCAGCCTTGCGCTCGCGGTAGAGCGCGTGATATTTCTGCCAGTGCGCGGGACTGTTAGGCTCGGCGAGATAGCCCGGCATCGGTCGCCGCTCGCGCGTCCAGTGCGCGTGATGGTGTGTCAGGTCAGGCCGCTGCCAGAACACACCGAGCAGCTTCGCCACGTCCATGATTTCGTTGTCGAGGAAGCAGTGGCGATATCCCTCGAAGTACGGCCCGTTGCCGCCGTAGGCCCGCTCGCAAAACTCGCGCCCGATCCACGGCGAGCCTGCAATTCGCTCGATCATCCGGCCCGCGCTGTCGGCCCAAGGGTCGCCGGTTGGCTGCATTACGCCGAAGGTGTGGCTATGTGGAAGCCCGCCGCGCGCATCAAATTTCGCAAAAAAAGTTTCGCACTCGTCCGCGATCTCATCGGCCCGCTTCGTTGGGTCCGGTGAAATGTCGTCGCCAGCCGCGATAAACCACCGCGCGTCAGTGTCGAACTTCATCACCGCGCGAATCAGCGCGTTGACCGTCTTCGCGTAGCCCTGGTAATCGCCGTAGCTCAAGTAGTCGCAGTCTACGATGTCGTCGCCCGTGTCGCGGTGCATCGCCACGAGGTAGCCCCGCGCGCGCCAGCGGTCTATACACGCTTGCGCCTCTGACTGCGGGCGCTTTGATGGGATGGCGAGCCAAACGCTCATTTTGCGATCCCGTACATGCGGATAATTCCGCTGGAAATATTCCCGGACGAAAAATAGAACCGCACCGCGTCAGCCGCCGAGAGCGACTCCCATCCACCCGAAACAATCATGTGTTCGCGCGGGTTGGCGAACGTGCCGTAAATCGTGACCTGCCCCATCATGCGCTTGTAGAGCGAAGTCGAAAGCGGCGAGTACAGCTTCAGCCAGCCGCAAATACCCATGCCTGAGGTATTCGCGACAGTGGCACCATCAGCCAAGCGCAACTCGGTCTCACCCGTGCCGCCGAGCCGGTTGGAGGCCGAAAGAATGATCGCGTAGTGAACCCGGCTGTACACGGCGCTGCTGTCGAATGTGCTGCCGTTGTCGGTCGACATGCGCATGTAGAAGTCAACGCCGTTCGTCGCGGGGATGAGGTTCAGAAATTCAAACTGGTACTCGTCGTAGGTGCTCGTTATGAGACTCGTGAAATCCAGTTGCGCCGAAGAACTCGCTGTCTGAGTCGCAAGCAAAACCGTGCCCGCGCCACCGATACCGCTACCGCCGCCGATGTCCGATGAGGAGGCGACGATGTTGCCGCTGGAATCAAATTTCAGTTGCTTGTCGGCCGTGAGGGTGCCGGTAACCGTCGCCACCTTTGCGCCGGTTCCGCTGCGGTCGCCGCTGCGAAGTTGCGAG
>Ga0208644_1004761_pt1 | contig 10146 bp, 13 predicted proteins | sample VirMetDEL_Nov_18_FD_184517 | JGI IMG/M metagenome (GOLD analysis project Ga0208644, IMG submission 184517) | Aqueous microbial communities from the Delaware River and Bay under freshwater to marine salinity gradient to study organic matter... | ecosystem: Environmental > Aquatic > Marine >...
TGTACACATCAAATTGTACTAATGCTGGTACTGGTTCATCCCAAACGTGTATAGCAATATGACTTGTTTCTATCACTGATACACCTGTGATACCTCTATTGCCAGGCTTGTCACAATAAGCAACGTAAGGACCTAACATTATTTTCATATTAATAAACGATATGAAATCTTTTAACCAAGTAGTTAAGTATTCTACATCTCTTGGCGGATTGTTTACTTCGGCTCTAATAATTAGATGTTTATGGATAAGTAATTCATTTTTCACAAAGTTCCATTTGTTAATTGTTAATCTTCTAAACTGTATTTAGTAGTCACAACATATCTTCTAGCAGGATTTACCATTACATTAGCTCTTTTCATAAAGCCTCTATTAAATAATATTAATGATCTTTCATCTCTATCATCTAAAGTAAATTCTACATCTTTATAATTTGTGCCTAAAAATTCTACATCTAATTTAATGACATATCTTTCTTCATCATAATCTCTCATACCGCCAACACCCACAGTAATTTTTTCTATTATTTCACTCGTAATTGTTTTACCCAATAAAGTCCAAGTTACTTTTTTACCATTTACTTTCATTTTGTCAGCGTGAATTACTGCCTTAGCAGAATTACCTGTATCAAATTTAGCTTCTATTTCACCAAATGGTTTTATTGTAACGACTTCTCTATGTCCTACTTCAGTAGGTACTTTAAATCTATTTTTAGGATCTTCAAAGTGTTGTATAACTTCTTTAATTAAATTTCTACCAGTTGCTGATTCAATACCTTCGGTACCTGGAGATGAATTGACTTCTATAATTTTTGGTCTTTGTTTTTCTCTATTGTCTGAAACAATTAAGTCAACAGCAACATATTGACCATTAACGGCTTTAGCAGCCAAAATACAATCTTCTATTTCTAATTCTGTAAGTTTAAATTCTGTTACTTTACTACCTTGTGAAAAATTTGAACGAAAGTCTTTTTTAATAACTTCTCGTTTCATAGATGCTAATACTTTACCACCTAAAACTAATACTCGTACATCAAATGGTATTTTAATATATTGTTGAATTAATAGTTCGGCATCATCACTTTCTTTATATATTAATTGTACTATACTGTCTAATGATCTTTCTGATTCTACAAAGATAACTCCAACACCTTTACTACCTCTAAGTGTTTTCATAATCATAGGAAAACCTGTTCCTAAATTTTCAACAGCAGCATCAACACCGTCTTTATTTGGTACTAATACGGTTTTAGGTTGTTCTAAACCATAATCAGCAAGTCTTAAATAAGTACGATATTTGTCGGCACATATATTAACAGTTGTTCTACTATTAATACAAGCAACACCAGCTTTTTCTAATTGTGAAAGTAAATCTAACCAAGCGTCTTTACGTGTGACAGAACCTCTTACAATAGCAATTGTGTTCTCGTCATTTATTTCAAAACCTTTTTCATCATCTATATTGTGAATTGTTTTTATACCATCTTCATTTTTGATATAAGCGCCGTCTATTAAAACGACATAAGTTTTATGACCTAGTTTAGGTCCTTCTTCTTTTATACGTTTTGCTGTATGAAATAGTTCCGAGTTTTCAGGCTCATCTGAAATTACTAAGATACGTAATTTTTGTGATGCCTTTTCTTCGGTTAAGAAATCTTTAAACTTTGGTACTTCCATCGCCATCAGTTTTTTCTTCAGTTGATTCTGCTTTTTTACCTATATTATATTTAGCAGATAAAATCCATTCTTTTTTTTCTTTGAAAGGTAAAACTTTAATCTGGCTCAAAGGTGCTTTATTTTCTGAAGCAGTTTTGTCAACTATGTCAATTAAATTCCAATCTTGTAATAAGATAGCGATTGTGTTTCTTCTTTGTATATCATTCTCTACTAAAGTGGCTTTTTTGCCATCTAAAGCAAATAATTCTTTAAAGTGTACAATATAGTATTTACCTTGTTTATGTAATATATGACAAGATTGATAAAGGGTTTTATCTTTTCTACTTGCTACACCTATACGTGTTAAAGTTTCTCTTACTTTTAGGAAATCGTCTGGTTGTTTGATTGTGACCTCTAACATACTTTCAGGCGACCATTGTATTTCTTCACTCATCTCTTTGTTCTCCCACCTTTATTCAAGGCATTTTTAATGTGTTCAACTTGTTCTTTACTAAGTATGTTTAGAGCTTCTTTTGCCTTTTCATTACTATAACCATAATATTCTTTCACATACTCCATATCATTAAGCTTGGCTTGTGATAACCATTTACCGCCAAATCTCTTTTGTTTTCTGATACTATTTATAAAAAAATCAAATTGTACCTTATTGCTTAAGAAATGATAACCATTCATCTCATTGGCAGCAGGTAAGGTGTCCCAAAACATAGACATACAACGATTAACAATATAAGCAGGATACTTCTTTTCCCAAAGTAAATCTTCGCTATCCATCAACTTTTCTTTGCTAAAATTGATAGCATTAAGATAATCTTTTAATTCGTAAGCCATTATTTTCTATTTCTGTGTCTGCCCATATAGTAATCACCTGGTTCGTAATTCCAACGTTTACCGTGATGACCTCTTATATCAGCATACCACATTCTTAGTTTAACAATAAGTTTTCTAAAAAATGTTCGTCTAGCCATTCTCTCCTCGTACTAATTTTATTTAAATTTACAACTCGCCATTATTTCTGTCAGGCAGGCGACCATATTTATCTCTTGGTCAGCGACAAAAGCGGCTTTATATTGATATCCAGCAATAATTAATATAGCTTGAGCAATACCTTTAGCATCTAAATGGTCATAGAGAATATCGTATAATGATCTAAATAAATGAGATGGCTCTTTATCTAAGTTTTGAACAACCCATTTTCTCATATCATTAAACTTTTTATCTTTTAAAGCGTTCATTAATTCTTTATGATTGACTTCAGATAAACTGAATAGAATACCACTATCTATTTTACCACGTGCCGAATATCTTTGTAATTCGTTTATGGTTCTTCTAAAATCTGGATAGTGTTTTTGGATTAATTCAGCTAAGACTTTTTTATCAAACTCAATGCCTTCATTTGTTAAGACATCTTCTAATCTTTTCATAAAAGCCCCAGCAGTTTTTCTTACTTGACCATTAGTAATTTTAAAATTAATAACTGTACAACGACTTTGTAAAGCAGGTATAATTCTATTTTTATAATTACAAGTAAATATAAAACGACAGTTCTTCCAAAAAGATTCAATAAAGTTTCTTAACGCAGGTTGAACCGAATCAGGATTCATATAATCTGCCTCGTCAACAATAACAACTTTGTGATTAGCGTCTTGTGTGATAGATACAGTAGAAGCAAAGTTTTTAATTTGATTTCTTAAAGTATCAATGTGTCTACCTTCATCTGAACCATTAATGATTATGTAATCACAACCCAACTGTTCACATAAAGCACGAGCAACTGTAGTTTTACCTGTACCTTGTGAACCAGATAATAGTAGATTTGGTATTTCTTTTTGTTCTAGGAACTTTTTAAAAGTATCTTTTATATCTTCGGATAAGATACAATCATCAATTGTTTTTGGTCGGTATTTTTCAACCCACAAATAGTCTGACATAATATAAACCTCATTTTATTCATTATTTACTTTCAATAGTAAATTCTTTTACAATTTCACTATCGACATCATAACCACCTTTATTCATTGTCCAACAATCTTCTTCACGGTCATAATCGTGTTCATCAACAAATGTTTGGACTTTGTCTGCTAGTTCTTTATCTTCATCACTAGCATTTTGATAGCTACTCCAATCAAAGTATAAACCTTTTTCAAAAGTAGGTAGATCACCAAACTCCTCTATAATATCAGAAACAGCAATTTGCCTATTTAGATAATGTGTAGTTTGATGATACTCTCTGGTTTCAACTTTTAAGAAGTCGTCTGCTTTATATTCAGTACCGTCTTCTAGTTTATATATTTCAGACATTAAAACTCACTATCAGGTTCTAAAGCAATCCAATATTGAACAGCTTTATTTCTGTTTACAAAGTGTGAGATTTTTTGAGATGAGATAGAAACATTATAATCATCTAAAATTAATTTTAGATTTTCAGCTCTAAAGTAAGCAGTAAATGTTTTATCAGTTTCGCCGATTGTATTTGAATAATCGTTTGAGGATTTATTCTTTTTATCAGTAGCAATTAAAGTAACTGTTTTGCCATTACCTTTTACAACAACGTCTGGTAAATTAAGATTAGTAATACCTTTTCTTAATTTTTCAAAGTCATCTTTTTTAATTGTAAAAGAAACAAAAACATCTGGCATTGTAATTGTCTTAGTAGGTGCTACAATAACAGATTTATCAGCAAAGAAATACTTAATTGATTGTGCTGATTTTTCGTCTTTAATTGTTACGTTTGAACCACCATTAAAGTTTAGTTTCGGTTTTTCAAACATTTCTACCGATCTTAAAAATTCTGGTAAGTCATAGATAGCAAATTCACTTTCAAATTTTTCAGTAACTTCTGCTTCTGCCAAAATATTTTTCATTGTTGAAATAGTTTGGACTTTGTTTCCTGGTTTAATCAGGATATTTTGATTAATGTCTGAAAAATTTTTCAAAACATTAACTGTATCACTAGTTAGATTCATAATCTATCTCCTTCATAATTTAATTGTTTCAAATATATCACATTCATAGTTTATTGTCAATGCTGGTTAGAAATTCATAATTAATAATTCTTCACCTTTATCGGTACCTACTGATTTACTACTATTTTGTTTGTTGAACTCTCTAGTTTGCCAACGATAGTTGTTTTTAGGAAACCAATTCTGTAAATCATCAAAGTCGTAATAAGAAAGAACAAACTTGCCTTTTATATTTTTTAATGTGTCTGCTAGTTTTTTATGTTCTTCTTTAGGAAAGTCTTTAGTATAGTATGATTCTTTTTCAAAGTATGGTGGATCACAATAAAACAATGTGTATTTGTTATCGTATTTTTTAATTACTTCATCATAAGACAAGTTTTCAACTTTAGATATGTTTTCTAGTTTATATTGCCATTTAGGATTTTCTAATTTGTCTATTAACTGTGTGTATTTTGATTTATATTTACCTTTTAAATCTACAAACTTAGCATTATTAATAGTTAAACCACTAAATGTATTTAATTCTATGTACATATACTTGGCTGCCATATCAACATCACCTATTTCAATATTGTAATCAAGTGGTGTTATTTCAGCTTTTATATTTTCAAATAAAGTTTTAACTTGTGTTCTATATTTTTTAAGTGTTTTTACAAACTCACTTCTTTTATAAACAGCACAATGAAATACGTTTGCTAGATAAACATTATAATCGTTATAAACATTTACATCTGAATTAATATTGCCTTGAAAGTAAACCCAAAAGGCACCGCCAAAAGGTTCTACATAAGTTTTATGATTGGGAAAATTATTTGAAATCCAATTTGCTTGAAATTTTTTACCACCAAGATAACTAAACATAATAATACATTATATAGTAAAAAAGGCGAAAAGTCAATGCTCTTCGCCTTTAGTTTTATAACATTAATAGTAAAAGCCAAGCTAATACTACACTTGGAACAGTACACATTAATATTAATGATCTGTTTTTTCTCCAGTAAGATTTGGACTTACCAATCCCGTAAGTGATTGCTTTCCACTCACAATGATTGTACGGCCACATATTACTTACTTTGTTTATTTAAGTGTGGATAAAAAGCTGATACCATACTTTGATATGCTTCTGAAAAAGGTTTAGCATTTTTTAAACCTTCTTCATACATTTTTTGACCTACATCTTTAAATGTATTGAAGTTATCGCCGTTAGTTACAAACTCATTGAACTTTTTAGCAGTTTCAATGATGTCTTCAGCTTTCAAAGTAGGAGCTTTAAACTCTTGTACTACTTGATCGCCGTCTTTTCTGATTGAATATTCGTACTCTTGTATTTTAGCCGAATAGTTGAAGTCTGCTATATCTTTAGCAAGACCTAATAGATCGCTTCTTATTTCATAAGCGTTTTTTGCTGTTGTTGCCATAATTATCTCCTTTGTGTGTTTGTGTTTATAGCATTTGTATTTATAATATCACAAGAGGCGGAATAAGTCAATGCTCATCCGCCTCTCTATTTGATTAATTACTTAATCTCAATTTGTTTGAGTTTTTTAGACTCAGGTACAATCTTCTCCATTGATACTTTTAAAAGACCGTCTTTTAATTCAGCGCCTTTAACTTCAACGTCATCAGCGATTGTAAATGATCTTTTGAAATATCTTTTAGAGATACCTTTATAGATTGTATTACCATCTTCGTCTTTGTCTTTTTCTTCAACTTTAGACTCAATAGTTAATACACCATTTTCTACCGATACATCAATATCTTTTTTACCAAAACCAGCAAGAGCGACTTCAATGTCGTACTTGTTAGTACCAGTCTTAACGATATTGTAAGGTGGGTAGTTTACAGTAGGTAATCTAAAGTCTGAATCAAACATTGACTCAAAGTGGTCAAATACATCATCAAACCCTACTGATAAAGGTCTTAATTGATTGAAAATAGAAAGTGCTTTATTTGTCATATTTTTCTCCTTTTTAAAGCAAGTTAATATTAAGAGCCCATTATGGCGCTCTTGTTATTAATATAATTACTAATTATCAGTTTACAAGTGTGCTAAACTGACACAAGTATTTATACACGGTAGTTGTTTACGGCACAACTACCAAAGCCAGCGACGCCGACTTTAATTATAAAATTGGGTGTCGGTCTACCCCTTTACGCTTTGTTAGGTCTTACGAATTGCCTAACATAATTATATATAAGCATCACCAGCGTAAAAACTTAGAAACCTCTCATACGTTCTAATTTTTTCTGCTTTTTTAACCAATTTTTAGTCATTTCTTTTTTGGCTTCTCTTTTTTTAGCAGACGGCTTAGTATAATATTGTCTATCTTTTATCTCTTTAAGAAGACCCTCTTTTTGTACTTTTCTTTTTAGAACACGCATAGCTTGTTCCAAATTGCCATTTCTTACTTGAACAGTTATACTCACTCTTACTCACCTCCTTTCACTGGTAAACATTGTAATTGAATAACTCCTTTATTATCTCTATAGATGTCGCCGTGTAAACACACCCAATCTTCTTTATTATCAAAATGATTTTCAGCCCATAAACTCATAGGCATTACACCTTTTTTGCCGTGTTTTTGCCAATCATTTTTAGTTATGTTTGATAATAAAACTAGTAGTCTTTTAGCATTATCATCATAGATAACAATCCAAAAAGGATGTGGTACAATTCTTCCGTAACCTCCTCCTGTATAAACTTTAGTGGCAGAACCGTGTCCTTTAAATTCATCTACTTTCATTTCCATTCTTTCTGGATAAAATCCTGGTATATTTAAATCTTTTTTACCTTTATGTGTAATAATAACATCTTCTATACCTACTTCTTGTCTAGGAGTATGTGATGTGTAACCGTCTTCTTCTAATGACATTGACACAGCAGACATTACAGTATTTGATAAATTAGTTGAAATACCTAAGTGTTGTTCCCAACCGTGTACTGGATCTGTTATTAATTTTTTGCCACCCATAGAAATATTTAAAATTTGATTATGAAACGTATCTTTAATTTTAGGTAAAATTAAATTATTAAATTTAGTCTTATCTCTATAATATTCTATCCAATTTATTCTATTAGGGTTTTCTTTTAAAATTACTTTTGGTGGAGTAGCACTTGCTTCATTATAAGCATCCTTAACACTGTATTCACCTGATTCAACTTTAGCAATTAAATCTGGTCTTCCATATTTAATAGAAACATCAACCATTTTTTGAAACTCTTTAGGATTTTTATTTGTTCTTTCAGCACACCATTCGTTTCTCATTTTTCCTGTAAATGTTTTATCTGTTTCTTTAATATAATCATTTAAATCTGATAAGTATTTTTTCAACACTACTCTCCAAGCATATTCATCTCTTTTTAAACCTGGTTGATTGTATTCTTCTAAGACACTTTTTTCAATCTTTTTTAATTTTAAATTTGTTAAACATTTTTCATCAAATGTATGTTCTATAACAACACATCTTAAAAAAGGTAATCCTTCTTCTTTAGCACCACCGTATCTACGGTTACCAGAAAATACTATACCATTCTTGTCAATATAAACAATTTCTAAATTTGGATATCCTTTTTTTTCAAAAACACTTCTAAGTGAATTTTGTAATCTTATATTATCAGGATCATCTTTATCATATTCCTCATAATATTCCAAATTCAATGGATGTGGTTTTAAATCTTCAATTTTTATATATTGTATGTCCATAATATATTTTTAGTTATTGTTATAATCTATCATAAGTCTAGTTTTTTGTCAAGTGTCGTTTAGCGGAGGCGGTTTTCACCGCCCCCTAGGACGTACACTATGATTTAATGAATTTTAGACAACGTCTTGGTCATCCTCCTCATCATCATTGGAATCCATTTGAGAGTTTAAGTCAGCTTGTCTTTGCTGTTCCATTATTTGGTCAGCAGAAGCACCAGCATCAACTTTAGAATATAACTCTACAAAAGAATTTTTTGTATCATCATCAAATCTATTGGTACAAACTTCAATAGCTTTCATTTTGTTACCAAAGATAGCGAAGGCTTGAACTATGTGGACAAGTCTTCTAGTTGAGATAATCTCATCAACGCCACCATCAAAGTAAGTTTTTCTGATAACGTCTGCCCAAGTCACTAGTTTTTCAACAAAGTTATCATCTTTTTTACCAGCAACTTTAAGTGTATTACTAAGAATTTTTTTCTCAACAGATACACTAGGATATTTCTGTTCAAAAGTAATTGGAAATCTTTCCAAAAACGCCTCGTTCAGAACGTTAGTACCGATAAACTTACCGTCTTCGGATCCTTGCCCTTTAGTATTGGCAGTGGCAATCACATTAAAACCATCTTTTGGTTTAACAAACTTGTTAATCTTTTTAACAAAGACACCAGAACCTTCTAAGATTGGTTGTAAACACATAATCTTATTAGACGCAAGGTCAATCTCGTCAAGGAGAAGAATAGCACCTCTCTCCATAGCTTCGATTACAGGACCATTTTGCCAAACAGTTTGACCGTCTTTAAGTCTGTAACCACCGAGTAAATCGTCCTCGTCAGTTTCAATTGTGATATTAACTCTAATTAATTCTTTTCTATTCTCGGCACAGGCTTGAGTCACACCCATTGTTTTACCGTTACCAGATAGACCTGTAATGAATACAGGATAAAACATACCTGATTTAATAATAGATTTAATATCAGTATAATTACCGAAACTTACAAACACAGGATCTTTTTTAGGAATAATATCGCCTGTTAAAGATGAAACAATGTAAGCAGCTTCAGTTTTAATTTCAGGTTGTTTTTCTACAACCTCTTCCATAGCAGTTGGCTTAGTAGCATCAACAGCATCTGGCATTTTAAAAAGACCTTTTTTAATTTTAAGGTCTTGGTTTGAAACCCACCACTGTGGGAAAGAAACTTTATGTTTCTTTTCAACTTGTACTAGTTGTTTCCTAGTTACCTCGGTAGTATCATTACCAAAAGTTTGATAAACTAGGTCAACAAAGTTTTGTTGTTTATCGTTTAGTGATAACATAGTTTTACGTCCTTTCTTAATCATAGTTATACATATATCCTATAGGAAAAAGTGTCAAATGTCAAGCATAAAAAAAGTGTTGATTTTATTGACTTTTTTACAATCATTAGGCAACTTCCTCTATAAATTTGTTTAAAAGCACTCTGGAAGTGATTCTTCCTTTCATATTTTTACTGAATAATTGTTTGATTCGACCAGCTTTCATATCAGTTTTAATCTCATTTAAACTTTGGTGAGTAGTTTGAACACTCATTTTTTTACCATTCAATAAGAAATATTTGTTATAACCAGGTTGTGGATAATCACAAACTAGATTTTTTAACCATTGATCTTTTCTTTTTTGAGCAATCATTTTTTCTTTATCACTCATACCCCAAGCATTAAAAAATCTATCTGTTTCGTATCTTTTACCTTTTAATACGTAGAAACCAACAGTTGTTACGTTATGTTTTTTTCTAATAATGTTTAAAAGTAAATCAGTGACATCTGTT
>Ga0208644_1004763_pt1 | contig 10145 bp, 11 predicted proteins | sample VirMetDEL_Nov_18_FD_184517 | JGI IMG/M metagenome (GOLD analysis project Ga0208644, IMG submission 184517) | Aqueous microbial communities from the Delaware River and Bay under freshwater to marine salinity gradient to study organic matter... | ecosystem: Environmental > Aquatic > Marine >...
AATTTTTAGATGATTTAATTGTTAAAACATTGTTTTTAAACGAAAAATCATTTTCATCAAATGTTTTTTCTACAACATCAGCATTATTAGGACCAAAAGCAACATCTTTAATATTTAATCCAGGCACATTCAAAATAAACGCTCTTCCATAAACAGCATTATTATCAGGATTCCACATACTTAATACTCGTGGGTTTGGATCTATTTGGCGAAGTTCTAATGTTTTTCCATCTTCACCTTTAATGCCTCCATCTTGGGCTTGAAGTAAAAGTTTTTGAAGCATAGCACCATGTGATTCCATATTAGAGGACCACCTAAAATCTTTATCTTTTTTAAGAGAAATAGGAAAATTTTCTCCTTTAGAATGAAGTAATGCATCTTCTTTCCACCCAAGTTTTTCACCTTTTTTTCCTGTGGCTTCTGCATAGGTAACATTTTTATATGTAAGAGTTGGGCCTTTTATAGAAGGAATAATCTTTACTGTGATAGGATTATCTTCAGATGCTACATTATTAATAGCATCAATAAAATTTGATTCATTTTCTAATCCAGCATCCCCAACTCCTGATATATTTTTATGGATTATTTCTATTCCAGATTCAGTATCTTTAAAACCTGCAGCACTTGATCCTTTTACGTCCCAATCTCTTTCATATCCTAATTCTTCTAAAGCTTTAAATACATCTTTTCTTGATCTATCTGTAAAGATTATGATTCTAGTTTTAGTATCAGCTTTTATTTCTTCCTTTGGTAAATTAAGTTCTTTTCTAATTTTATCAGCTACTTTTCTAGCTTCAATATTTAAATATTCATAAGGTTTTTTTGCCGAGGCTTCTTTTAGGTCAATCCCTATTTCTTCTAATAACCCCTCTAACATAAGCATATCCTGAGCATCATTGATGTCAGGATATCCTTTAGGAAATTTATACGAAACTTTCCTTAAAAATTTATCTAATACGTCCATTTTATAATTCTTCTACTGATGCAGGTACTGCTGGTTCTTCAGCTGCAGGTTCTTCAGCTGGGGTTTCTGCTCCTGCTTCTTCACCCCCTAAATCAGCTAAATCACCTTCTAAATCAGCTGTTTCATCTTTACCAGTATCAGCAAATTTATATCTTAATAAGCGAGCAATAGCTTCAGATGCTTGTTGTTCTTCTGGGAGGGATTCTAAGAAATATTTTTTACCTGCTACTTGAGCTATAAATATTCCTTTATCTTCAGCATTTGAACCTTGGTAAATTAAATAAAAATCTGCCCCATTTACAAGTTTAACTCTAAAAGTTGTAGGGCGGGGAGCTACCCATTCTATATCTTCAACAAAAGGTTCATATTGAAAATCAAATAAATCTTCCATTACCTTTTTAAGCGGAGGGAACTTATCAACTACAGGAAATTTAGTTACAATGTCTTCAATTTCCTCAGCGTCCGCTAAAGGATTAGATTTCTCAGCATAAGCAGTTTTTGCTAAGGTTTTAATTTTTGCTATGAATTCAGATTTCTTCATTTTTCTTTTTCATTAGCCTTTTATATCTAATATCTTTTTTATGTGAAGGGTGAGTTGGAGGAAGAGCTGCTAATTTATCTAATTCTTTTGTAGAAAGAACTTTGTGTTGTTTATCTTCTTCACTTAATCCTTGTTCCTTATTCTTTTTATCAGCAAATTTTTGGGCTTCTTCTTTAGTAGCAAATCCTTTTACTCTAGTTTCACCTTCCCACACCGCCCAAGGTTCTTTTTTATTTTTACAAGGACGAACTACATACTTGTCATTTGGATTACCTGTGTGAGATTCATCCAAAATGCCTAACATATTATCGATTTTATCTACAGCTAATTCACCATCAAGATAATGTTTTGCTTTAACCATTGCTTCTTTTGAAGTAATGATTTTAGCTTGCCACCATTGTGGGAAATCAACTTCCTGTCCTTCAACATCAAACTTATCTAACATTTTATACAACTCAGCAGCATATTTAGCTATTCTGTATAAATCCTTTTTAAGCATTCTAGGTTCGTTGTCTTGGTGTCCTATATCTAAATCCTCATTAACACGTTCTACACCAGTGTCAAGAAAAATTAAACGAGCTTCAATTTCATTTTTAAGAGAATCTTTTTCAGCTTGTGTATCGGCTTGTTCATATTTTGCTTTTAAATCCTGGATTACTGAGTCGCTGGAGTTTATTTTTCCTACTGCTATTAGGGTAGCTAAAATTGCTACACCACCTGCTAGTTTGCTTAATAATCCTTCTTCTAATTCTCCTTCTTTTTGCATTGCTTTTTCAATAGCAGCACCTCTTGTTTTTTCGTAAGAAGAAAGTTTGCCGTCTTTATTTAAGTCAGCTTTTTTAGGATTTTTTAATTCCTCTTTTATTTTATTAATTTCTTCTAAACTAAAGGCTTTTTTGAACTTTCCCATGTATTTTTCTTTTTTATTTTCTTCACCTTTAGTTAACTTACGTTCGTTAGTAGGTGATTGAGGTTTACCATGCTTAGCCAAATTAGTAGCTAAAGCATAAGCTAACGATGTCCTTTCTTTTTTAGACATCTTATCTAATTTGGTTTCTTTTCTAGCCATTATCCTTCAGTGCTTAATCCTGCTTGCTTTTCAGCAGATTTAATTTTAGTCTTATTTGCAAATTTAGCTGAGTTGAGGATTTGGTTAGCCAATTCGATGGCTCCTGCATCTTTAGCTTTTTTAGCTAAATCTACCAAATCATCACTTAAAGTGTCTAATTCATCAGCATCACTGCTTTCTTCAGGATCTATATCAAAATCAACCTGATCAGTGACATCAGCATCCCCAATATTTTCTAAATCACCATCAATTTCTTCTGTTTCTTCTTCTTCCTGTTCATTTATTTCACGAAGGATTTCATTGCGGAGGTATTCTTTAAACTCGGATTTTTTAACTTTACCTTCTTTCATAGAAGCGGTTAATTCTTTAGTTTTTTCGAGTTCTTTATTAAGCTCTTTTTGCTTATTAATTTCTTCGTCAGTTGCTTCATTCATTTTAAGAATTTCGTTCTTAAGATACTCTTTAAATTCAGATTTTTTCATTTTATTTGTTGTTGATAAGTTCCTTATTATTATTTAGAGGCTTTTTTACCCCAAGATTTACCTTTACCTTTGTCTTTACATTGTGAGGCAGTTGGGCGACAAGCTGGGTATGAACGTTTTTCGCCTTTTTGCCTTCCACAGGGTTTATAACCTATTTTTTTACCATCCTTATAGATGGGAGCATTACAATCTACCCACCCACCTGTTTTACCAGGAGCACCTGAGCGTTTAAACCAGGTGCGTAAAGTTTCTTTAGCTTTTTCTTGTATTATGGATTGAGTTTCTTCTTTTAAACCCTTCCAAATATCACCTTTACGACATCTAACCACAGCACCACTTTTGTATGCTGAAGGTTTATCAAATTTTCTATCAGCAATACGAAGACATCTGTCTCGTTTTTCTGCTAATACAGATTTAATTACTTCTGTGAGGTTAGGTGTAGCCATGTTATTTATAAATATATTGAATTATTTAATCTTTAATCCTTCTAAAAATTCAATACCTTCTTGTAGTTCTTTTTCCATTTGTTCTTGGTTTATACCTCCTTTCCAGTTTTCAACATCACCTGCTTCAGTTACATAATTAGCATTTGATTCTTTCATTCTATCTTTCATAAACTCAGTGTAACCATCTATTGCTGTCTGGATGTGGGAATTTCTTAATTGAGAATGGTATTCTTCTAATTTGCCTTCTTTTTTAAGTTGGGCTTCAAAATCTACTACACAATCAAAACATTTTTGGTATGCTGGGTATACTTTTTTGTCTAACTCTTTTTTCATTAAAGTATTACATTCAGGACAAAATAATGGGGTTTTGCCCATTTTTTTAAATTTGTCCATTTTTGTGATATTTTGTTTAACACCATTTTTGATAGTCCATTGTCTACCATCTTCTTCCCAAACATCACCTTCTTTGTGATGTTCATACTTTTTGCTATAACCTATTCCCTCAGTTGTACGAGCGCTTGTGTTGCCTTGAACTAGGTTACGAGCACGTTGTACATCCTTCTTAGAGAATTCTCTTTTTAGAACGTTATCTTTCATTAATTATATCTTTTAAAACCTTGTATTTGTTTTTTAGTAGCTACATCCATCATAGTTTTAAGCATAGTTAATCTTTTATCAATTAACCCTTGCATTAATTCTAATGTTTCGATGTCATATTCATCGTTTACAGCGTCTATAAATTCTTGAGTTGTCATGTTATTGGTTTTTTATTGAATCTTCCCAGTTTCTAAATAATATATTACCATTTTCATATGCTTCACGCTCTATTCTATCTAAATCACCGTCTTCATTTGTATTGGTAGTTTGAAAATTTTCTAAAGTACCATTTAAATTTTGGTGGTGATGTATTAATTCGTGAGCATATGAACGTAATATATCTTTGGGATGTCTATTTAAAGTATATAATACTACTTTTTGTTCTGAGGGCATGTAATATGCTGTCTTCCCAAAAATGTTGGCAGCATTTTCCTTATCGTCATCTATAAACTCAACTGAAGGGTGGGGTTTTAGGGTTAATCCGTTACTACCCATATAATTAGTTAATGAATCAATGTATGATTGAATATCACCTTCATAATTTTCATTTAAAATTGATTCATTCTTTTTATCTCTTAAACGCTTAGTTTTTTCTTTAGATGCTTCTTTACGACTTGTAATATAATCTAAACCTCTTTTTAACCTTGCTTTAGTATCAGGATCTTTAGCTTTACCATAAGCCGCTCTAACTCGTTGATGTATTAAATTAATAATTTGAGATTGACGAGCGTGGGATTTGTTTTTAAATGAAGTTTTATTAAGAGTATCAACAATATCTTCTTTAGTTTTAAACTTGATACCTACTGTGTCAGAAGGATCTTCATCTGTGTATAAACGTCTACCACTACCTTTTGGTTTTTTACCTGTTCCTTTTTTAGGATCTGCTTCATTTATTTGAGCAGCAGGTAGATTCTTTTTAGCATAATCAATATAAATTTTTCTAACCTGTCTAATTTCTTGGGGAGATAATTGATCCTCTCTTTCATCTAAAAAATCATCAAGTGCGTCTGTGAATGGGATTTTTTTAGTTTTAGCTTTTTTATAAATTCCTTGAACAAAAGCAGGTATTTCATAATCTAAAGTAAGATAATCAAATGATGATAAATCGTCTTGATCATCTGTATCTGTAGGAATAGCATCTTTATCAAAACGATATTGTGCTGTGTGTTCTAATTCGTGCCTTATAGCATCCTTAAGTTCAGGGATTAATTCATTATATGCTTCAGGAAATAATTCTGGTCTATAGTTGATTTGGATATGGATACCGTCTTCATCCCCTGCTGCGTTTACTATAAATGAGGTAGGACCTAAGGTTTCAAAGTCGCTTGGGTAAAAATAAACAGATAAATCATATGATTTTCCTTCAGTTGGTCCTTCTAATTCACCAGCATCCTCAAATACTTCTTCAACTTCTTTACCAAAAGTATCTTTAAAGAAATTAATAACCATATTGGATATCATGGTTACTTCTCTATCATACCTACCTTCCTCAAGTGGTAAAACTTTATTTGAAGTCATAAAGTTCTTTTTACGCATAATAGTTTTAGCAATAGCTTTATTAGCCATTTTCATAAACGGAATATTAATATTAGTTTCCGTATCTTTTACTACTACATCTTTATATTTTCTAAGAAATTCAATAAATTCCTCTTTTTCATCAGATAATTTATCAAAAAAATCTTCTAATTCTTCAACTGAGATGTCTGGGAAATTTCTAGGATCATTTAGGCGGTCAAAGAAATGCCCTCCTGATAAATCAACATCAACTGGGGCTAATTTTTTATCAGCCATATCATCTACAAACTCGACATCAGCTTTAGAAATAAAATCAGGGGAAAAATTAACTCGTTCTTCTAATCCTAATGTGGCTAATTTAGTATAGTATTTTGGGTCCTCGTCTAAATGATCTAAAGCAATCTTCATTGCTATTTTAGGATCGTCAGTATGCTCTTTTTCTACCTCAATGCCTTTTTTTAATTCTTCAGGATTATACTTAGTCCATTTATCACCTAAATCAGCTTTAGAAATCCAACATTCATTTCCTTGTTTATCAGATAGGGTATATCTGTCTTCAACAATTTCTTTTACATCATAGAATTTTCTCCGCTTAAGGGATAATTTATTCCCGTTGTGGAAAACATAGGCACCTTTTTTAGCTAAAAATTTATCATTTGCTTCAACTGGGTTTTGTTCTTCATTAATACCCATAGTATCTGAAAGCATATTCCAAATTTGATCTACTTCAGGAATGTCTGGAAAAGATTGGATAAATGTTTCTTTGTCTCTGGCTAGTAATGCTTGGCGGGTTTTAGTTCCACTTACTGTTCCCCCTGTGGTTATCTGTTTTACTGAAACGTTTGGATAGGATCCACTACGAAGGGCTTTAGTACGTTTCATTATATCTTGGAAATCATCTTCGTTTCCTTCTCGAGCACCTAAAAACCAATAAATATTTTTATCAGGATTATCTTTAGCATACCCATAAATGGCTCCAATAGGTGCTTTACCTTCAGGAGCAGGTTGTATTTCTACTTTTTTAGGAAGATATTTTTGATATATTCTCCAAATAGCTAATGATTCTTCTTGTGTAATCGAATCTCTTTCTCCACTTCCAACCAACACAATCATTCTATCCATTTCAGGATTTTCATCTAGAGCACGTTTTACTACCTCTAAGTGTCCTATTGTTGGTGGTTTAAATCCACCACCAAACATACCAACTACTTCTTTACGAGGGATTTCTGCTTCCTCAAGTAAACCTCTTAATAATTCAACAGATAAACGATTCATAAAGATAAAAATGCTTTAATTTTTGATTGGGCTTCTTCTTTAGTAACAGAATTATCTATTACGTTTTGTACCTGATCCTTGCTCATAAAATTAGCTATCTGTTGGTGTAATTTAGCTTTATCTGCCTTAGATTTAGCCTGTTGCTCAGGTGTTTTAGGTTTAGTACCTGTGGGTTTGTAAGGATCTAAATACTTTGTTACAATATCCTCAACACTTTTTTCTGTGAATGGAGTTGGATCGTTTACTACAGCTACAAAGTTGTTACCAAATTCACTATAGTACACGTCAAAATTACCAGTGACGCCAGCCCAAGTCCTAAATACAATTGCAGGCGGTAAACTTCTATCCTTGCCTTTGCTTTTTTCAAACCTTTTTTCATTACGTTCAAGTGATTGTTCTAAAGAAGTATAAACATATAACATCATAGTGTCATATCCTGCTTCTTTTAATCGTTGATTAAGTTTTAATGTTGCTCCTTGTGAAGCTGCTGTACCATCTATCACAATATTTTCGTTGGCTTCAACTGCAGCATCCATAGCAGCATCATATTGCTTTTTAGAAAAACCCATAGCTTTAGCTTGTTCACTGCGTTCCTCAGGAGTAGCATTTTTCATATCAAGAGATACTTTTCTCTTAATTAAATCTTGTACATAAAAATCATCAACGTTTAATACTTTAAGATTAAATTGTCCTAAAATATCACCTATAATAGATGATTTACCAGCTCCAGGTGCCCCTGCTAAAATTAATGCTTTGGGTTTACCTTGTATTTCTTTTAAAATGTCATATAGTTTCACAGCAAAGTATTTGTTATAAATATTACAAATCTCTTTTAGCTGTGGTACGGAATTCAGTAAATGCTGGTTTGTGGTTTGGGTTTTCTAAATCAAATAATTTACGAACTGCTCTATAAATGTCTAAGTTTTCTTCTTGTGTGCGAGATGATTCATACATTTCCCACCCTTTACCTTGCATTTTACCTTTAGCAGCTTTTCTTTTAGAAGATTTTAACCATAATACCCCAGTACGATTTACTTTTTTACCATAACATTCCTCAAAACATTTAGCATAAATTGCTGTTTGTAAATCATATGTTGTTTGAAGGTGATTAGATGTTTTAAAGTCTACAATCCATAATTCACCGTTAATTTCACAAACCATATCACAAGTACCTGCTATTTTTAATTCATCTGAAAATAGATGGACTTCTGCTTCAATTAGTGTTGGTTTGTATTCTTCCCAAAAATCAACAAATCGTAAAAACATTTGCCAAATATTAGGATCGTACATAGGACGCCCATGTTCTAAAAATTTCATTTCCTCACCATTAAGGTAAGCTTCAATCATCTCGTGTACTTGTGTACCTTCTTCAGATGCTTTTTTAACAATATAATCTGCTGAGTATCCTACTTTTTTAAGCCAATCTTCAAAGAATTTACCTTTAGGATAGTGACTTAATACATAAGTTACTGAAGGATAATATTCACCATTTCTGCGGTAATATCTTCCATCTGGGAGTGTAATTTGTTTGTGGTCATCAGAAATTTCTAGTAAACGACCGTATGCTTTTTTGATTTGTGTCATAGAGCTAATTTTCGGGCCAAAAGTCCAGATAATGTTAGGGGAGTAGACTTTTGTATAAGTTCGGTGAAACGTTCGAATCCTAATTCTCCAGGGTCTTTATCGTTCATTTCTAATAAATAAACCTCTTTACCCTCATTCATAAACCTTTCACAAAAATTAAGAGCAGACTTAATAGCATCACTATCAAGTGCTATGTATATTTTTTCAACCTTAGAAGAAACAATTTTCTTCATTAGGTTTGTTTGTATATTTTTTCCTAAAAGCGGGATAGCATTACGTTTGATGGCTATGGCATCAAATGGTCCTTCGCACAATATCAACGGGCTATTCCAATTTATAAACATTTCAAATGGTATAATATCGCGAGATACTGATGGATTTTTGTACTTTCTAAATGGTTGTTTTTCAAAGCTACGAGCTGTAAAATAATTAAGATTACCATTAGCATCGTATGAAGGAATAACAATCATGTTTTTATATTCTCCATCCTCACAATAACCCATATGATATTTAATCATATCTTCTGTAGTAACACCTCTACGCTTTAAATAAGCTAGAGCATGTTTAGCCATTAAGCTGGAGGGTTTGTCTATAAATGAAGTAAATTCTTTAGGGAGGACTAAATCGTTATGTACTACAACCTCCTCAACAAATGAACCCTGGGGGATTAATCGTTTAGCATCTTCAATTTTATCGTATGCTTCTACTTTTTTAAATAAGTTAGGAATAGTTTTTCCTCGGGTGTTACACACCCAACAATGCCAAGGATTATGTCCCTTTTTATTTTCTGTAAAATTTACCTCCATTTTTGGTTTGTGGTGTTTACAAAAAGGACAGTGGTAAGCGTAATTACCCCTGGATGTTTGTTTGCCTTTACCTAAGACAGAATCCACTAGTGTTACTAGTAAATGATTTACCATAAACTTAATATACGAATGGTAATTTAAAAATCAAAGTCTGAGGTAAAAAACTTTCCAAGTATATTATCATTAAAATACTTATCTGGGTGTTCTAATACCTCTAGCTGAAATAGATATTTTGTCTCCAGGTACGTAAGGTGTTTTTTATTGAGAGCGATTTCAAGAATTTGTCTTTTCAAAGATTCCTTCGTAACTTCTCCTTCAGTTATTTGACGTTTCAAATTTATATTTGAACCTATATACGTCTTCCAATCACTTTCCTTACTAACGATTTTATACAAACCTCTTCTCCCAGCACCTTGTTGCTCGGCTAGTTCTGCACGGGTTTTCTTTCGTTTTTGATTGTGGTATAATACTTTTTTACCCACATATTTTTTACCCTCGGGGGTAATCACTTCATAGACAAACCCAAATGTATTAGGGGGGAATTGTGATATGTCTGTGATTTCTTTTCCATTATATAACCAATTCATATTTTTTAAAATTTTAATTCTACTTTAAATAAGAGATCTGTGTTGAAATCTTTTTTAGTAGGTTTAGGTAATTTAGCAACTGCTAATAAATCACCATTATTATTATAAAAACCTATAGTTGTAACGTATGTAGTAGGATTATAAACCCATTCTGTAAATCTTATATAATCATTTTCATCTAAAAATGAAGGATTAGTTGAATAATTAAATTCACTAGCTCCTGCTCTTACAAAAGCATATCCTATAGTATCAATTTCTTCACTAGCAGCATAAACATTA
>Ga0208644_1004764_pt1 | contig 10145 bp, 11 predicted proteins | sample VirMetDEL_Nov_18_FD_184517 | JGI IMG/M metagenome (GOLD analysis project Ga0208644, IMG submission 184517) | Aqueous microbial communities from the Delaware River and Bay under freshwater to marine salinity gradient to study organic matter... | ecosystem: Environmental > Aquatic > Marine >...
AATGGCAACACTAACAGTACAGACATCAGATTTTGACGGAGTAGTACCGGTGTACAACGTGGCCGATGTAGCCGGTGACGAGTTTATAAATGATGGCAATACCTTTATCTATGTAAAAAATGGCGTTACAGCCGTTAATATCACCGTTACAGCGCAAACAACAACGGCCAACAAAAGCGGTTTCGGAGATATAGCCGTGACTGATACGGTCGTTAACGTAGCAGACGGAGCGGAAACAATAATCGGGCCGTTCCCACAGGTGCGGTTCAATGATAAAGCGACCGGCAGAGTTGAGTTGTCTTATGATGACGCCAGCAATGTCACGTTAGCAGTAGTAAGTATCGGACGATAAAACGAACAAAAGGGGTTCAAAAATGAAGTTAAATATTTGCGGTGTTGAGGTAGTAGCAAAAAACACGTTTGAAGTGATAGACAAGATGGAGCAAGAACTAGGATCCGATTTGTTTAGCTACTTAAACTCAAAAACAGGAGACGTGCCACAATTTAAGGTGACGGAGCTGTTTTTTATTTTAAAGACGGCATGTGATGGTTCAGTTAAAGATGACGAGCTTAAAGAATGGATCGCAAATTCACGACTCAAAGCCTTAGAGTTTAGTATCAAGTATCTTAGTTTTTGTGCTGGTATAGATACTGAAGACGAAAAAAAAACAGACCAAAAATAGAGAAACAGGTTTTTAAGGCACCTATAGACACAATCCATGCACGCCAATTCTGTATGGGGGTTTTGTGTTGGTCACCCTCAGACTTTTATAGTGCAAGCGTTAGCGATTACCGGCATGCATTTGTCGGATATTGCCTATCCAATGGAATCGAAACACTAAAAAATGATACTATAACAAAAGAACGGATCGATAAGTTAAAAGAAAGGTTCCCAGATAAATGAGCAACACACTGGACCAGTTAAAAATTGTCATTGAGGTTGATACCCGAAAACTTAATGAATCATTGGCTAAAGCTAAACAAGCGATCACCAATACGACAAACGTTATAAACAAGCAGACGACTATCATCAATCAGTCATATAAGAAAACGCAGACGGTGATATCTAATACGTCAAACGTTATGGCGAACCAGACAAACATCATCAAAGACTCATTTAATAAGACTAAGAAATCGTCAAAAGATGCGGCGGATGAAATAAAAAAGAACACGTCGATTATGGAGCGTGCATTTAAAGCCCTTAAAGTATCAATTGCGGCAATAGGTGCGTATTTAACGTTGCGCTTTGTCAAGCAAGTAACAACAGCAATAGTCAAAACAACGGCGCATTTTGAACAGTTGAGAGTCAGTCTCAAAGTTTTGACCGGCGATGTAGCTACAGCTGGAATAGCATTTGAACAGATGGCAAAGTTTGCCGCTACTACTCCATTCGCGCTAGGTGAAGTCGTAGACATGGGAAAACGGTTACTTTCCAGTAATGTTCAGCTACAAGACCTCAACCGTACGATGCGATTACTCGGTGACTTGGCCGCCGGTGTAGGAAAAGAAAAGCTGCCGCAAATATTACTTGCATTTCAGCAGGTAAAAAGTGCCGGCCGGTTAATGGGTACCGAATTGAAACAGTTTAGAGATACTACAATCAATTTGTCGCAAGCATTAGCGGACGAACTAGGCAAGGACGTATCACAGATTGAGCGCTTGGTATCAGCTGGCTTAATTTCATTTAGTGACGTAGAAAAAGCCTTAACACGAATGACCTCAAAAGGTGGCCGATTTTATAGAGCCACAGAGGAGCTATCGCAAACGCTTGGCGGTTTATGGTCAACAACACGTGGCGAAATTGAGATGACGATGGAGATGATTGGAACCTCAATTACTGAAATGATCCGGCTAAAAGGGGTTCTAAAGACTATCAACGAGGCATTGTCTAACTATAACAAAAACAGGAAATTGGCAAAAATAGAAGGACAGGAAAAGGAAATCAAACGGTTTATGGCAATTTTTGCTTGGTGGGATAAACAGCGAGGCAAAGGCGCGCCTCAGATGCTGCCATCGGAAAAGCAGATGCAAGAAACAAAGAAAAGATTACAAGTGTTAGTATCTGAATATAAACAATCCGGGAATGACATCGTTGCGTTTTATAGGACGTTAACAACACAGGAACAAGCCATGATGAGGCAATTGTTTGAGAATGTGAACTTTTTAGGCCAGACACGGACCGAGATACTAGAAAAAGAGACCGAGGCGATAAACAAACAAAACGAAGTATTGAACGCCCAGATCCTACGAGTAAAGAAGCAAAAAGTATTTTTTGAGGACTTAGAGGAAACTATAACTATCAGCACGAACAAGTGGGCCGATAATCTAACAGACAAATTGATGGAAGGTCAGAACGCTTTTAAGGCACTGGGCGATGTGGCGTTATCGGTTATTAATGAAATAGCAGCCGCGGCATTGAAAACAAACGTTGTCACGCCGTTAATTGGTGGCGTAATGGAAGCAATCGGCATTAGCACAGGAACTCAGGCGGATAAAGTTGCAGGACTTGAGGGCCAGAAGCGCGCCGGCGGTGGGTCAGTAAGCACGAAACAAGCCTACATGGTAGGCGAAAACGGGCCGGAGATGTTCATTCCAAATACACAGGGCCGAATAGTACCGAATAGCCAAGTCAAAGGCCAAAGCGGAGGAAGTCAAAACGTAGTAATTAATCAGAATTTTAATATTGCAACAGGGGCCGAAATTAATGCAATCGATGAAAGAATAAGACAAGCGGCGCCCATAATCTCAGCTCAAGCAGCTAGTGGCGTAGTCGAAAATATAAGACGAGGTGGGCCAATGTCAAAACTAGTAGGAGTTAGAGCATAATGACACCGTTACAATTACCAAGCTATCCCGGATTTTTAAGTAGCAATTTTTACTTGAGGGCAAACACTTTTACATTTGAAAGCCCATTCAGCAGAACAACGCAAAGGATCAAAAGCAGTCCGGGGCTATGGATGGCGACTTATGTTCTACCAGCAATGGACAGAGAGACGGCCGGAGTATGGCAGGCGTTTTTTTTAAAGTTAGAAGGGCAGCTAAACGAATTCTACGCATTTGATCCAGAGAACAAAAAGACAATCGGAACAGGGGCCGGGGATCCTTTAGTCAATGGAGCAAGTCAGACAGGGTCAAGTCTAGTGACGAATGGATGGAGTGCGGATCAATTAGTACTTGCGCCCGGTGATTATTTTGAAGTTGGGGGAGAGTTAAAGCAGGTAACAGATAACATTTACAGTGACGGTTCAGGGAATGCGACGATCACCTTTCAGCCAGCTATCAGGACAAGCCCAGCCGACGGTGCAGGAATAACAACAAAAGCAAACGGCACGCCAACGTGTCGTATGTTTGTAACCTCAGACACAGCCGGGAACTTTATGACGACAAGGACAAGCTACAGCCAATCAATGACATTTTCAGCTATGGAATCCGTCACATGACAAGAGACATGACGCCGGCAAACATTGCCGCAAGTAAAGAACAGCAAGTATATGCAATCACAATGGCCGAGTTAAAGCTCGATAGTGGTGATATAAACGTACACACAAGCATCGGGCCAATTGATTTTAACGGCACAATATACCAAGGCATCGGCGACTTTGGCGACGTTTCAGAAATAGAGGAAAACATCGAGACCAGCGCATCTAGCGTTGATTTGAGTTTGAGCGGAATAAATAACGCGTATGTAAGTGTTGCGCTAAACGAAAACTATCAGGGCCGAGAAGTGAATTTGTATATCGGGTTAATAGACATAGCCTCAAACTTACTGATTGCAGATCCGACGTTAATATTCAGGGGCGATATTAACTCGATGAATGTCCAAGTAGGAGAGACGACGACCGTCACCGTGAACGTGACGAACAAGCTGGTTAATTGGCAAAAAGTAGAGGCGAGGCGATACACGGACGCAGACCATCGATCACGGTTCCCAGATGATGGGTTTTTTAAGTATGTTGACGAGCTAGAAGAGCGTGAGATTTTATGGAACAAATAACATGATATTTATTGATAAAGTGCAACTAACGAGAGAATATGTAGAAAGGAACGCAGAGACGCCGTTTGAATGGGGCGTTTTTGATTGTGGCCTTTTTGTACTGGGGTATCTCAAAGAAGTGCAAGGCATAGACTTAATTGAAAAATATAGCCTATCCTATACTACGGAGTTAGGAAGCAAGCGAGCGGTCAAAAAGTATGGGTTCGATACACTTGAAGAACTAGTCGACTCAGAATTTGAGAGGGCAGACCGTCCGAAGCGTGGCGATTTAGCGTGCTATGAGGGAGCGCTTGGTATTTGTATGGATCAAGTCTGTGTTTTCTTAAATATAGACTCAAACTATGTTTTTATTCCTAACGGACAAGTTAGCCAATTTTGGGGGGTACAATGCCACAAGCAATCCCAGCAATAGCGGCCGTTGTAGTTAAGGAAGCGTTAATAAAAGCTGGATTTAATGTGATTACGGCAGCACTTGTTGCATTAGCCGTTCAGACTATTGTTGCGAATGCAGTCAGTACTATTTTTGGATTAGGTCAAGCCAGCTCAAACATGGCCGGAATCTTAGCCAATAGATTTAGTAACTTGAACAGTCAGGTAATTGTGTACGGCACTCGTAGAGTAGGGGGTCAGGTAGTACAAGCAACCACTACCGGAAAAAATAACAAGAACTATCACCAAGTTTTGAACATAGCAGCCCATCCAGTAACAGCTATAAAAAACTTGTATTGGGGCGATCAGAAACTAGAGTTAACCTTAACAGGTAATAGCTTCAGCGTGCCGAAGTATACTGTGATAAAGAAGAAGGTGCTTGCGCCCGGTGCAGTAGAGATAGAATCGGTTAGTACTTTTACAGGTGCCATTTTTGACGGCACTCAGACCAGTCTATACCCAGAACTAAAAACTATCGGGTTTAGTGATACTGATTACGGAAATCAGATGTCATATATTTATTACAAATTAATATACGACAAAGAAAAGATGACAGAGACAAAGCCTTTGACTGTAGTAGTTGAAGGGAAAAAGATATACGATCCACGGACAGGGCTAACCGAGTTTAGCAACAACCCAGCGCTAGTTGTTCGAGATTATTTAACGGAAAAACTCGGATTTGGTGCAAGTGATGCAGACATAGACGAGGCCTCAGTGATAGCCGCCGCCGATATATGCGACGAATTAGTACAGCGACAAGATGGCTCATTTATGAAGCGTTACACGTGCGATGCAGTCGTCAATCTAGCAGACCAAAAGGCCGGAATTTTAGAGCAGTTATCCAACAGCATGGCCGGTGCCGTAACATATAGTCAAGGCAAGTTTTTCATTTATGCCGGCGCATATACAACGCCGACGGTATCACTCACGACAGACGACATCGTGGGGCCGATAAACGTGTCCACTAAACAAAGCATCAGCGATACTGTAAACACAGTTAAAGGCGTGTATCTGGAAACCTCACAGAATTACGTTTTAACTAACTTTTTACCGATAAAAAATGATCAGTATATAGCCGAGGATGGAGGCGTTGAACGTGTCCGAGAGATTAGTTTAACAAGTACAGCAGACCAAGAACGTGCGCAACGTATTGCAAAAATAATCCTAGAAAAAAACAGGCAGAGTATAACTTGTAATTTTGTATGTAACTATTCAGCCCTAGAATTGAAAGTATGGGATACATTAAATCTAACCGTCGACTATCTAGGCTGGGCAAATAAAACGTTTCGCATTGTTGGCTGGAACCTTGCACCACAGGGCGAAGGTATCCAGTTAGCCTTAGCAGAAGAAGCGCCCGGCATTTATGATTGGAATAGCGGCGATGCAACCGTGGGGGATTTAGCGCCTAACACGACATTGCCGGATCCGTTTGATGTTAGCCCACCGGGAGTGCCACTAGTATCAAGCAATCTATACAGCACAACAAAGCCCGGCGGAATAAAGGCCAGCGCATTAGTAGCATGGAACGAAAGCGAAAGCGGATTCGTGCTTTTTTATCAATTAGAATATAAGCTAACGACGGCGACAAATTATGTGGTCCAGAGTATATATAACGGACAAACGGCCGAAGTTTTTGACCTTGAACCTGGAACTTATGAATTTAGAATCAAAGCAATCAACACCATCGGCGCTAGTAGTGAATATGCCAGCTCATTTTATGAAATATACGGACTACTTGAGCCACCATCAGATGTTCAGAATTTTAGCGTTAATGTAATCGATAATAACGCCCATTTAAACTGGAACCTTGTACCAGATTTAGACGTTATAAATGGGGGCAGTTATATAATTAAACACAATAAAGACATAAACAGTTTAAATTGGGGGGCCGGTGTAAACGTGGCCAAAGTCTCAGGAAAAACAGATCATGTAGTCGTGCCTGCTATGACCGGGAACTACTTAATCAAGGCAGAAGATAGTAGCGGTATCGTGTCAGTTAATGTAGCTAGCGTCTATGGAGTAGTGCCAGAGGGAAGCAATCTTAATCTGGCAGTATTAGACCAAGAGGATCCGAACTTTACAGGCCAAAAGACAAATATGGCCGTTTTGAGTAACGCCTTACAGCTTGGAGGGATTTTGTTTGATGATGCAGTCGGATTGTTTGATGACAGCCCAAACGATTTCGATTATGGACAAAACGGATACGCTCTATCCGGTGAGTATCTATTCGATAACTATGTTGACTTAACATTCGTAACAACGGCACGGCTCAGCGCAAACATTGAATCAAACATATTCGGTGCCGGGTTTTTCTTTGATGATGCCCAAGGCTTATTTGATAGCAGGCAAGGGCTATTTGACGGAGAGGAAGTAACCGGAGTAACTGTAAAGCTATTTATAAGAAAAACAAACGATGATCCAGCAGGTACGCCGACATGGTCAAACTGGCAGGAGTTTTATGTAGGCGACTATACCGGCCGAGCCTTTGAATTTAAGATAGAAGTCGAAAGCGAGTCAAAAGACTTGAACGTTGCGATTACCGAGCTTGAAGTCTCAGTGTTTATGTTTGATCGTGTTGAGGTTGGTAACTTAATAACAAGTGCCGCCGGATTTACTACTATCAACTATGGCAACCAATATTTTAGCGCACCGATACCGAACGCTACGATCATAGCTGGCGTTAGTGGCGACTATGCTATAATTCAAAATGAGACAACGACAAGTTTTGATTTAGCGGTCAGAGACAGTCTAGGGGCGTTTAAATCGGTTAATACTAACTGGATCAGTAAAGGATATTAAAAAGGGAGAAAAATGGCACAGAACGACTTAATCATCAGCAATCAATTATTCCCAGCAACACGGCAAGATATCAACGACGCGTTCGAGTCAGTAGCGACACAGCAAAGCGGAGCGACAGAGCCGTCAACGAAATACCCCTATCAGACCTATGCAGACACAACAAACGGAGTACTGAAACGCCGTAACAGTTTAAACACGGACTATCTGATCCGGGATACCTTAAGCGATACACTCGTGGATGCGAAGACCACAACATACACAGTAATAGCGAGCGATTTTTCGAAATTTTTGACACTAGACACGACCACAGGCGATGCTACGATCAACCTACCGCCAGCATCAACCGTTGGGGCCGGATTCTATATAGACTTTCAAAAAATAGTAAATATCAACGAAGTAATAATTGATCCAGACAGCACCGAAACGATCAACGGACAGAGTACGTACACAGTATATTGCAAAGACTCAGGCGGTCGGATTATTTGTAATGGTAGCAACTGGAATCTGTTGTTAACGCCAGGCCCGGTATTATACGAAACATCAGCCTTAGCCTCAGACGTTTTTAGGAACACAGTAGGTACAACGGCTGGTATTATAAGTATAGACACCCTACAAAATAGGAAGCTAAAAGTAATGGCAGTAATTAATTTTAGACAATCCCCATCATCTCTGCTTAGGTATGAAATAGATACAAATTTAGGTTCACCAATTTTCTTTAATCCAGAGTTAACTGTCACCGGTCTAGTTAATGCTAATAATAGGCTTACAGCAACCACAACGTGTGTTCAGATTGTAGATACCGGAGCGACTGCTTCAGGAATCACATTAGATATGGTTTTGCAGTCAGTTGGTACCGGTGCGTATACCTATGGAGACGGAACAACGCAACGTACATATTTGCAAGTGTCCGACATAAGCGATACACACAGGGCCGGAGACTTGGACGCCTAAAGGCTAAAAGATGAAAGTCACCAAGTCATTTAATATTCAAGACTTGGTAAGCCGGAAAACGTACAACATGTATCAAGCATCGAGCGTGCAGTTCCTCAGCTCATGCAGTGTCTATACGCTACAAGAGATTGCAGACTATTTTGGAAAACGTGTAATGGTCAACACGTGGGCCGATGGCGGTGAGTATCTATACCGTGGATTTAGGCACAAAGTGGACCACTACGGAAAAGAAGACAGCCAGCATTGTTTTGGCAGGGCCTTTGATTTTGTAGTGTGTGGATTAGATAGTCGGTCAGTATTCCAAGCTATAAAACGGCGAAGGGATGAGTTGTTCCCACTTATTGGCGCATTACACGGCACACCAGACAAAGTGCATTTTGATACACGGTTCACCGTTGATAATAAGTTGATTATTTTTTAGTTTTAAATTGTTATAATGGATTTATCGAGGGAATAAAAGCAAAAGGAATATAAACATGGACGAGATACTAACCATAGCGAACGTACTCCAAAAATTTAGCGACAACGGCCTATTGCTTTTATTGATTGGGTTAATAGTGGGAATACCGGCAGGAGTTGTTGTCATGATAAAAGGAACTGGATACGTTAAAGGCTTACTGAATCCATTAGAGGAAAAGATCAACGAGAAATTAAACTCACTTGAGTCAGACATCAAAGCACGGCTTGAAAAGGAAAGCGCAACAAACGCAGACCAACACAAAGAGATGCAAGCCATGGTAGACAACCGCATGAAGAATATCAAAAGCGAGATATTTGACCAGCTAGACAGGCACAAAGAGGAAAACGTACGCATATTCAATACATTGACTAGCAATCTAGACAACATCCAGAAGGCGTTGCTAGACATAGCACAAAAAACATCCGACTAATAACTAATAAGCAATAGGTGACGCTTCATCGTATTAATGGTGGCCTATTTACAAAAATATTAAACCGTGGTATAATCAAGCAAAGAGAAAAACGAGCTTGCTCATTTTTTCTTAATGACTTGATTATACTACAGGGTTTTTTAATTATTATAAAAGTCCTACATAAAAAAAAGAGAAAACGGTACACATCGTTTTTTTTTCTTTTTTTTCTCGGACTTGTTAATAGGTCTTATAGATAGACGTACCTACTAGGTGCCCACCGGCAGTAGTTAGGGGTTCACTTAACCGGTGGGGCTTGCGGTGTGAGGCAGCAAGCAATTTAAAGTATAGCAGAGGTTGGGTGTATAGTTGCGATACTGGTTGATTATATATATTATATGAGTTATAATATAGTGATGAGAGGTGATGTAATGATACAAAAAGCAATAGAGGCAATGCATGGAGATACTAGATACCGAATACTAAAAGAGGTGGCAGACGCTCAGAAAATAACTCCGACTGATTTGATAGCAAAGTTTAAGTTGACTCAACCGGCAGTTAGTAGGCAGATCGGGTTTTTAAGAAATGCACAATTGATAAAGTGTGAGAAGCACGGACGGAATCTATACTATTCAATCAATGAGTCAGGCATTAATGCGTTCATGACTAGGTTTAGATCGGAGTTTATACGGTAGCCATGAAAAAATTTATGTTGTATATGGGGATCAATCAAAATACAGAGCTAGTGACCAAGTTAATAACGCCAGAGGGTAAACGTGTTTATATAGACGCAATAAAGTTTGGTATTAGTGGATTGATTGACCATGTAGTATATCGTGACGGTATATGTGTAAATATGATTAAAATGGAGCGAGTGGAGGTGAGGCCCTATGAATAATAAAGAGTTATTTGTTAGTTATTGTCTGAAATTTGTCGGTGTTCCGTATAAGTGGGGCGGAGATGATCCAATACACGGATTTGATTGTTCAGGCGGTGTACAGGAGATATTAGCGGCCTTTGGGTGTGATCCTAACGGTGATCAGACATCAGATGCGTTATACCGTCATTTTAAAAAGGACGGCGCCGGGCATACTCACTTGGAC
>Ga0208644_1004765_pt1 | contig 10144 bp, 2 predicted proteins | sample VirMetDEL_Nov_18_FD_184517 | JGI IMG/M metagenome (GOLD analysis project Ga0208644, IMG submission 184517) | Aqueous microbial communities from the Delaware River and Bay under freshwater to marine salinity gradient to study organic matter... | ecosystem: Environmental > Aquatic > Marine >...
CAAGCAAAATAGGTTTTCAAGAAAAACAAAATTTACTTGAAGAGTTAGCGACAAAAACCGCAGTAAAATTAGGTGCGGCATATGGTGTGGAAGCAACTGCAATTAGAGCGATAGTCAATCAATTGCCACAGTTTACAAATATGACTAACGCTTTAACACAAGCCCAAGAAAGACAATTTGCGGCTCAAATGAAACTAAATAACACTATGATGACAATGAGTGGTATTATGGGATTAGCAAGTATGGTTGCTATGATGTTTACTGATAATCAAGATATGATGAGAGTTGGTATGGTTTTGATGATGGCAAGCATGATTCCTATGACTATTCAAATGGGTGCGATGATGAAACAAACTGCCGGAACTGCGGTGAGTTTATTAGGTTATACACAGGCGGCGAATGGTGCTACGGTTGCTACGGTGCAACTTACTAATTCCGTTAGAGCCTTGAGTATGGGAACAGGTTTGGGTCTTTTGGCTACTCTTGCAGTAGGTTTATTTGCTTACTTTGGTGATTTCGGTGACGATATAGAGCAAACAGATGATGCTATGAAAGATTTTTCCCAAACTGTCATGTATACTGCCGACCAATTCAATAACATGAAACAAAGCGTTGCAGGTTTAGATATTTCCGAAATTAGAGGACAAGTGGCTACTGCGGAAGAAGATGTAAAAGATTTAGAAAAAGATTTAGCAAAAGCAACAGATGACACAAATAAAAAATTCATACAAAAAAGATTGGATTTAAGAAAACAAGAATTAGCAGTTTTAAAAGATATTTATGCTCAAGAGTCAGCAACAATGTTGTTAGGAGAAACAGGAGAGGAAACTGCAAGGGCTATATTCGATGCGGCACAAAAATATAACGAAGATGTAGCAAAAGCATATGGTAGTGTGGATATTGCTAAACAACTTGAAGGAAGGGAGTTTTATGAATTTGATGGTGGTCAAAGTGAATTACAACATGATATAGCAGAATCAATATTTAGCGTATTTGGCGTTGATGGCAGGGTAGAAAGGGCAGAAAGTGAGTTTGAAAATACCAAAAAAGATTTAATGAATGCTTTACTAAAAGAAATTCCCGAAGCATTTCACCAATTTGTTTTAGACACGGCTTTGGCTTCTAATTCTTTTGAGGACTTTATTGCAACATTAGAACAATTTGGAATAGTTGATTTCTCAACAGGCGGTTTGGGTTCTTCAATAGAAAGTGATATTATCAGCCCGATAGAAGCCGCCAAAGAAGCCATGTTTGAATTTAACAACGAAAGAGAAGAAATGTTCTTCGGTATGTCTAAAGGTAATATAACAGGAGATATGGTTAAGCAGGTAGTCAACAAGGGAGTTGAAACTCTTATCAATACCGTTGAAGTTATCATGACTAACACATTTAACGGTATGACTACTGAACAAGCGGCAACACAAATAGTAGGACAGATAGAAAGACAATTGAAAGAAAAAGGTATCAATGTAGGTCTTTCAGCATAGAATAGAAGTGGTAAAGATGGTTAGGACAAGCACAGAAGGATTTGCAAAATACGGTTTTTGGTTGGCCGGATATTATGAGGACTTTCAAGGACTTAGATGTGTAGCAGATGACACAAACACACCTTCTTCTGATGGTGCATACGATACTAACAACACACATCACGGAAACATAATGAATGGGGAGGCTACCCTTAATCCCCGTTTCAGATGGTCTATTCGTGATAGAGTCACTAACAACGAATTTGCATCTTCTGATTCTTACTTACTATCTAACAAAGGTATTGCTACTTGGGCTACCTGCGACACAATAAGATTATCTTTAGGGGAAAACTATGAAGGTAAACCAAGACCGCAATTCCCTTCGGGTTGGGCGCAACCAAATAGACTAAGATACGATAAAGCGCAAACTGCTTCAACAGACGATACCTATATGTTATTATCAAGCGGTCATGATTCAGCGACTAAATATTATGTTCCTCTCGGTGACACAGATGCTACTTTTGGGCGAAAAGCAAAATACGCTTTCAATCCTATCAATTGGCATAACGGTGATGTGGGAATACAGACAAGTGGTAATGACCCACACTTCATGCAAACTGCACATCTTACAGGTGTGTTTATGGGAGAAAGAGCGCAAATGTTTGCTTATAACTCTTTGGGAGTAGCGCAAACTTATGCCGACCACCCCGAAAGACTTTGGTTGCCAATAAAAAGCCCTGCCGGAAAAGACTTTTTGAATATCACAACATACATGAAGCAATACAACGATAACAGATTAGACAACACTACACCAACGGGTGCTGATAGACCGGCAATATCCTGTTCAGCGTCTTTGAACAGTAGGGGTGACGGAGAATATTTCACAATCAGAATGGCTACACAGGCTTACAATGGATTCAACAACGCACCAACACCCGGTCAAACAGAAAACCAAGAAAGCAATATAGGCGGTAGTCTATTTTATGTTTTGAAAATTGGCTTCCCCACAAACACTGCGTTTGGAACGGCAGGGTCTAACGGTGGCACTGCGGCTATCGAATGGACTTTTGACCCCGTAAGCGCAACAGAAGGATTAGCAAGTGGTGAAAGCGATTATCATACTATCTATGACGGTGGCGCGCCGGTTTTAGATAGAGTAAACGATGCTACTACAAGATGGTTTGATTTGGATTTCAAATTAGATTACACTAACAATAAATTCAAGGTGTATCATGATGGAGTCGAAGTCACATCGACAAACACAACCGCAGGTGCTTACAGTAGCGGATATACGCTAAAGAACGATACATCGACAAGTGCGCCTTTCCTTCCTAAGAATATGACAGGTTGGGAAATATTTGCAAGAACATCAGCCCCAACAATAAGCGAAGGCGCAGTTATTCATACCATGATTGATAGAGCCTCACTTTACATTCCTCTTACAAATCCTCCCGATGGAACATCTTTGCCTCCGCCTGTAAAAAAGTGGTCTTGTAATGCAGGTGTAAACTCTTCAAGTATTGCAGACATACAAATATTGGATGATGACAATGAGCATGATATGACTAAATTCTTTTTGGATGATGAAGTATTAGATTGGAAATTGTTAATGTTCAGTGGCGCGATTGATAGACCGCTTTGGCAAGGTATTATTGATTCCGTAAAAATAAGACAAAATGCTAACGAGCAAACAAGAATGATAAGCATAACCGCACAAGACAGTCTTGGGTTGATGGATAGACAAATAGCATCTTGGGAAATAGGTCAAATCGGTTTAGGTGACGATGATGTGGTATTATCAAGGAAAAACGAAGTGGATGATATTGCAAACGCTATGTATTTGGGAACGGCAAAATTGGTAGCGTCAGAAGATACAATCGGCTTTGAATCTGATACAAATTATCAAGAATTACACAGACAACGAACAGTTAGAAAAAGCGCACACCCCATTCAAATTTACAACAACGAAGATGAAAACGGGCCGAATAACACTGAAAACGAATGGTTGGGTTCAGAAGTGATAGGGTTCAGTGAGTCCGGTAGCAGTAGTTTTGATATAATCGTAAAATATTCCGGTCATGGTCTAAGTAATGGTGATTCGATAACTCTTTATGGAACAGAAGATTTTAAAGGAGATTATACTTTACAAGCAAGTGGAGGTGTGACTTCCTTTACCGGAGGTTTTGTAAAATTAACTCCCACAACAGGAACACTTACCTTTACTACTTCTTCAAACCTTGTTCAATTAAAAAACGAAAACCCCGATGGAGTAGCGACAACCGGAGTTGGTTTTTTTAAGTTTTCAGATAGACCGTCAAGAGCAGACGGCACTTACTTAAAAGTAGGAGATTACATTATTATTCCCGAAACCAATTCGGTAGCAGGTAATAGAGGGGCGCATTTAGTAATATCAACAGAAACTAAAAACGGTTTTTATTGGGTTAAAACAGATGGTAGTTTGACTACACAAACTTCGGGAACCACAGTCGATTATTGCATAGAAAAAGGATTCGTTAGACCTTCTTCTGAAAGTATAGACAATAGAAATAATCATGCAGTTTGGATGAGAGATTTGACACAATCGCGATGGTTCAGAAAGCACTTCGGAATATATGGGCTTGAACCGGACAACAACAGTGGCACTACATATACAATAAGTGCTAATGTTGCCGTTGGTGATACGAAAATACAAGTCGATGAAGCATTTTTCGATGCCGGAGGTAGCGATTGGTTGCTGAAAAGCGGAGTAGGTCAAATCATAGATAGTGACGGCTTCATAGATACATTTACTTACTTAGGTGCAATCATTGACGATGTTGACGGTAATGATTATCTTGTAGGAGTCGAAGGGTTATCAAGAAGTCATTCAAGCGGTGCTACAATAGAATCAATGTCAGTATCGGATGATTTCAAGCACTGTTGGGTCTTGTGGACTGATATGCGTAATGATGGTAATGCTTCTGCCGATGGTGGATTTAGAAAAAAACAATTTGGTTTGATACAACCCGTTAGAGATAATTACGAAATAGATATTTCCTTCATAGACCAATTTGACGAACAGGGAAATTACGATTCATTTACAGATTTGAAAATAGGTTCAGAAATAGATTTATGGGAAATAGATTCAGAAAACGACCCATCAACAGGGGTTAAGTGGTCTATGCCTCTTGAAGATAGAACAACCGAAGTTAGACAAACAAGAAATGCTTCGGGTTATACAATATCCAATAGTGGCGGAAAAGCGGTGCTACACGCGTCAGCAACGGCTTCTTTGGGTGTAAGTGGTCTATCGGCAGGGGATTACATTTACATCTTCAATAACGCCACTTATGAGGGCTTACATCAAATCAACAGTATTAGCACTAACGATATTACTTTGGAAACAGACATAATTACACAAGTCACTTACGATGCAAGCAACCCAAACAACCCGTATTTCCTCAAAGTTGTTGGTAGTAGCGACCATGACACAAATGTAGCGTCTTTAGCCGATTGGGAAAGTAGGGGTGGTAGTTTTGTCGTCATAGATGCTTCAAAATTCTTTAACCTTAATACTTACATCAATGGTGGTCGAAGCGGTCAAGAGTCCGGTGGTAAAGTCACAATCGGGGATTATGAAACGAGTTATCACGGATTCCCAATATTGATGGATAGTTATTGGAAAAACGCAACTGCTACCTCTAAAAATATCGCTTCTCCGTTTGGAACACACGAAAACCAAAAATACTTACAGACAGAAGTAGCCGAGTTAAACAGAACAGTTTTAATCGGTGATACTGTAATTGAAACCAAACCGTCAACAAGTCTTATTGCGGATTTCCTTGATTTTGGATTTGGTAAAATAAAGGCTACAAGAGGAAATGAATCACAAACTGCGTCAACCGAAATATTTTGGTATGCTTACGGGGGCAAATTAGATACAGGGGTTGTTGAAAGTGCCACATCAGCAACGGTAGTGGGTGCAAGCCCATTCACGATAACTTGTAGCGGTGCTGATTTTGTAAATGATGGTGTGAAAGTCGGTATGAGAGTCAGAAATGTGACCGCCAAGTGGGTAGCACAGATTACCGCAGTGACGGCTACTACAATAACTATTACAGAAGCAAATATTTACCAAGAAACGGGTTCAACGAGAACAGATGTGCAAATCAGCGACTCAATATCTATTCCTCAACAATTGTATGACTGTTTTGCGTTTTCAGATTCGGCAACAGGGTTTACTCCCGATGAAGCCGAAAATTACCTATACAGTATCAAACATGACCCAAGAATGGATGACGGTAGCACGGCTAAAATAGCAGTAAATCAACCAAACCAAAAAGGAACAACGGGGGCTTTCGACCAAGTTATCATACAATCAACAATATCTTCTCAATTTGCTTTGAGGTTTTTGATGAAGATGAAAGGATTCGTTGAATCACCGGCAAATGGCACATATTGGTTGAACGACAAGATGAGGTTTATGTGGTCTATGGTTCTATCAAGCACATGGCTTTCACAATCAGCAATACCTTGTTGGTATGACATAGGCTCAATCCCTAACTACTACAACATGACAACAGATGGAACAAGCGCAAATTGGGATTCATTCGGTTCAGTGGTGGATGCAAGAGGCAGTAAAACTCTATTTCAAATAATGAGAGAATCCGTTGAATCGACAGGTTTCGGAAATAGCAACGGAAAAAGATTGCCTATCACATACCAAATAGGAAAGGACAACAAGTTAGAAATTAGACCGTCTTACAATTTGGGAGAAGCACTTACGAGAGATAGTGTAAAAATTAGCAGTATCAATGCTTCTTTGGGCGACCATATAACTAATGTTAGGGTCTTTTACAATAACGGTGCATCGTTTGTTGATTATCCCGAACCGACATTAAACCAAACATACCGTTGGAAAATATTAGAATTGCCGGAAGCCACAAGTAGGAATGAAGCACTATCTTTGGCTCAAGAAGAATACAATAAGGCTAAAACTAAAAATTTAAAATTGAATTGCGATATACTGCGCGATACTACATTCAACGACAAAATGTTAGAGTTAGGAAGAACAGGGTATGTGGCCGATGTAGCGCGTCATGTTGAAAGAGGTATTACTGCTGAAACAGTGACAAGCGCGAGCGCACCTGCACCAACACAATACAAAAACTATACATGGTCAAGTCCACAATCCGGTAGTTTGTTTTGGGGTAAAAGTAATGCTCTTGACGGCAACATGAAATATAGCAGTGAAATTTACAAGCGCGATAGATACGGCAAGGGATATGAAACAGAACCAACCGGAAGTGGCGATAGCAACACTTACGATAAGCAATACTATTGGTGGGGTGCTAACAGTATCAGTAATGTGGTTCAGATGGTTCATGTGCCAACACAATGTCCGTTAAAGAGCGATACCACATCAGAAGATTTGAGAATATTCATAGCATTGAAAGACGGTCAATCGGGAACAGATATTGACGAAGCAGAATTTACAATTTACATTTCAGATATAGCGTTTAATGACTCACCACAAACCCCGTTCCTATCGCCCGTAACGGGTGTTGATACTGTTTCCTATGCACCAAACATGGCAGTAAGCAGTAGTAGCACTATTAGTTTAAATGTAAAAAGAAGTGGGTTTTATGACATTGATATTCCTTCATCTTATTGGAGTAGCAAACCTGCCGGTGCAAAGTTTGTAATATCCGTTGATTGTGATTATCTTAGAGCGATTCTAAGGAGAAGGTGTGGCGACCCAACGGCTTCGGGTATCTTGCACAACGCTCACGACATAGGACTAACAGGGATAAGCAATTTCGCAAACACAAGTGCCGATAGTTTATTCCCATTAGGAGTTAGACAATATGATAATATGTCCGGTGCTTATGATACTCGTAATTATTGGTATGCACCAAGAATACACATAGTCCACGATTTAAGGTGGCGACCTGCTACAAGCGTAACAGTCACAGATAGCGGTTATAATTTATCAAGTGAACCAATGGTTATTAAAAACATAGATTGGACTATCGAAGGCAGAAATATTGAATCAGTAAATCTTACTCTTGAAAGGGATGAAACCAAATCAGCCGGTGGTCTTTCTTCTTACTTATTCCCATCTGTTTCAAAGAACAGAAGTGGTGGTGTCGGTGGCACTGCAACCAAAGGAGGTAGTAGTGGTGCTAACAAAGGTAAATTAGGGGATTTAGACGCAGGTTCATTCCCTCCTAATCAGTCCGGTGGAGGGTATACCGGAGGAACAAGCGGAGGATTAGGAAACACTGCCTTCTCACCTGCCTTGTATCAAGGCGGTATGGGTAGTGGTTTAGGTAGCGGTTCCTTTTCCCCATCGTTAAGTTCTAACGCATTTTCGCCTTCGGCATATTCTAACCTATCGGGAAGAATGAACATGGGTGATGGTGGAGATTCTGAAACTCAATGGGGAATTTTAGGGCAAAACAAACCTCCTATACCACAAAATACCCAAAGGTCGATAGATGGATTAGATACATCAATCAAACCCTCTTCGGCTACCGCAGTGACTTCTAACGAAGGATTTGTTCTGCCGGGTCTTGTTGACCCCGACACATCAGACAGATACACCCACACACAGACTATCAATGTGAAGGTTCCCGATGATGTAGCAGATGAAATGATTTCAGTTGATTGTAATTATAGTATAGGTGGCACTGCTTCTGATACGGCAGTGCTTGATGTGACAATTGAATGTTTAGAAACAAATTCGACCTTGAGCCGTGTAGTAAATATCAGTGGCAACAAGGACAAAAAGAATATGAATTTGATAGGAACAAGCCCACTTTCCGGTGTTGGTGTAAAAAATAATAATATTAAAATTACCATAGAAAGAACCGCAGGTAGTGGTGATGACGATGCTGATTATTCATCAGTGGTAATTCACAGTGTCAAGGTGACTTTCCAAAGATTCAGCACAAAGGGAAGGAGTAACAACGCCTTCAAGACTTATTGAAATCCTCTCTAAGAGAGAGTATGGCTTTGGCTTGTTTGCGAGTTATACCTGCAACCTGCATCATTTCTTTTTGTTTAGTGCCTTTGCGTAAAATAACCGTTAAATTACCGTAGTGTTCAAGAAGTTTCTCGGCTTGTATATCACCGATACCACAATTCATCAAGGTCTTGATTCTGTTGTCGTAATGTCTAATCGGACTATCAGCCTCATGCTTCTTAGGTATTTTTACCTTAGAAATAAGGTTCTGTCTATAATTGGTGTAAAGCCATTCAACAAAATCATCCATAGTATTCAATTGCAAAAAGTGTAGTTTGGGGAATCGTTGGTGCATTGTCATTTTGAAAGATTTGATTACTGCTCTCATCTTCGCCTTTTCCTCTTGTATCTGTCGTGCGGTTGGCCTTCGACCATGAAAATAAGGCTTCAACTCGGTATTGTAAACTACTAAGAAAGGTTTGTCAAATGTTTCACATAAATCGTGCAATTGCGCTACAATTGTTCTGTTTCTGCCGATACCTAAGATACTGCGATACAAGTCGTTGATTTCCTTTGCTTCAACGCCCCATTCACCTAAGATATAATCACCCGAAGTTAGATGCAAAACTTGTGCGGTTCCCTTTGGGTCTGTATCGAAATCTCCCATCTTGGCGAGTAGTTTGTGCTTAAGGATTTCGTTTTCTCTTCTATCAATAAGAAGAACCATAGTTAAAAGAGAGGTCGGTTGACATTTAAATATAGCACTTAGTCAATCGTTCCGTCATACCTCCAACATTTACCTTTACACATTCCTCTTATGTGATACCAACGGCAAGAGGGAGAACGGTCATAATTCATATTTGTTCTAATTCCTATACGAGTTAAATTTTCCTTAAAATCACGCCAACCCAAATTCTTGATGAATTGAAAGATTTCCTCTTCTATTTCCTTTCTTTCCTCTTGCGAAAGAGAGGATGGGTCAGAAAACCATCTTAACTCTTCGGACAAGTGCTGAACCAATGCAACCCTTACATCGTGCTTAGGGTTCTCATGTGTGATTGCTGATTGCAAACAAGGCATGATTGGTATTTCACCTGCCGTTCCTATTTCACCCTCAAAATCATTCATCTTGATTTCCTGTTGTGGATTGTTGGCAACCCACTTGACGAAATCAAATGTGCTATTGTTCTTCATCCCTGTAAACGGACAATAACAAGCGTATTCACCGATTGGTCTTTTCGGTATGTCGAATCCCAATGGGTCAGCCATAAATTCTTTTACGGGAATACTAACCGCCCAACGCTTACGAGTAGCGTTGAATGTATTCGGTATGCGAGTTAGTTTAGCCGGAAAAGCAAAACCATCAAGGGTTTGCAAATCATCGGACATTAGTTTTTGGTATCGTGCCAAATGTCGGTGAAACTCGATACCAATGACAGGTCGCTTGAACAATTGGTGAATGTGAAAACCCCGACCCGTAGCCACAAGCCGTATGTCGCCTTCAAGTCGTGAGAGTAGTTTAGCCACATCTTGTTTCACCTTAGTAATGTCAGCATCCTCACCACTGTCGAAATCCCACCACGCTCTATCAATGATTGCTGATGAAGCATCGAACCGCCAATGAGCATTAGGATTTCGGTCACGAAACGAATACAGTGATGTGTAAATATTACTTTTACCGTTAAGTTTAGTTATGTAATCTCGGTATTGTTGTTCATCATGACAGATACTT
>Ga0208644_1004769_pt1 | contig 10141 bp, 3 predicted proteins | sample VirMetDEL_Nov_18_FD_184517 | JGI IMG/M metagenome (GOLD analysis project Ga0208644, IMG submission 184517) | Aqueous microbial communities from the Delaware River and Bay under freshwater to marine salinity gradient to study organic matter... | ecosystem: Environmental > Aquatic > Marine >...
CTGATAATCTTGGCAACCTCATCAGGAAGTGTCCTGTAACGCGCCGTGTAGGGGCCAGGAACAATGTATTCACCGTCGAACTGGTATTCACGCAGTCGCCTGACTTGAGATTGCGAAAGCGGAACCAGGCGCGACTTGCCACTTTTGGTCTGAAAGTCACCATCCGACTGAACCAATATCCCAGATTCAGTAAGCCAGCTCCATTTAGCAGCTGCCACTTCACTCCGCCTCAGACCAGCATGTAGCGAGAGGTAGTAGGTCAACCAGGCACCGTAGTTCTCATCCTCGAGCGCATCGCATCGACGTATGGCCTCAGCGATTTTCTCTTTCTTGTCCGCCACCGTGTATTGAACAGACGGCGCTTTGAGGGATCGCACCCTCTTGAATGACGTGACGTGATCCGGGATTTTGTCGTAGGTATCTAGGAGTCTTTCGGAGTAGAGGCACTTAACAGATCGCAGGATCGTGTTGGTGCTCCTGGCAACTCTGGGGCGATCCTCTGGCTCAACATCAGCAAGCCTCAGCTGCTGGAACCGAATGGCTGATTGTTTGGTAAACGCCTGCTTGGCCGGCGTGTCCAGATTGTACCCTAGCAGCTTGCAGTAGCTCTTAACAAACGAGATCACGCCTCGTTTGGTCTTGTCCCTGGATTCAGTGTTGAAGTCGAGGTAGTGCTCAATGGCGCTGCGGACACTGCTGCCCTTGGTGCGTTGCTCTTGAACTTTTTTCGTGAGCCTGCCCGGTGCGATTTCCCAGGCATCGTTTTTGTCTGAAGTGCCCGTAGACACTGTGTACACTGTACCCAAAAAACAGGTCTTTGCGTAATACTTGGAACCGCGCTTGTATAGCGTAACTTTTTTGATGTTCATGTTCTTGCAGTTGTTGGACTTACACTGCAAGTGACAGAGGGAAGAAGTGGTACACCCGTAGGGAGTCGAACCCCAAACCTTCTGATCCGTAGTCCGTTCGACTACCACTTGCAGTGATTTATAAGTAACCCACTATTAACAGGCTGTCAACAGGGGAGCATCACGGTGTTGAGAATTTTTGGACACAAAAAAACCGAGGCTTAACCTCGGCTGCTTTTGGTCTATTCGTTGTAGTCAATGATTGCTGATTTTTGCCTACACGTAAACTGGTGCCCATGCTCATCTTCAACAACCAGCGTACCCCCATGATAACAGATTTCGATCAGCTTGTATTCACTACCATACGCACGTGCTACTAATCCATGTACCCTGCTACCTGTCCTAGGAGTGAAAGCCCTGATCGCCTCTTCAATAATACGCCTCATTGAATCCGACTTGTAAGCCTCTCTTGCCTGGAACAAATTCTCAAACCTGCGCCCCTGCTTCTTCCACGCCCGATGACTTGCGTTATTCTGACAAACATTCACCCCAATAGATGAGATAAAAATGCCAGCTTCAATCTTTCCTACTCTGGCAACCAGATACTGATACTTGCCGTCGTCGTGTTTTTCTATGATTTGGATATCGCTCATTGTTTTGTTCGTTTAGGTTAGTGGTAGTGGGGAGCTAGGCTCCCCGTTGTTTAGGCTTCTGCGATCAATTTTTTGACCCTTGCGGTTTCACCCGCCCAGGTCAATTTGGCTAGGCTTAGAATGTAAAAGACCAGAGGTCTGGTTGGCTTGAGGTTGTGATGCCTAAGTTCCTCCACAATCACATCAACTGCCCTCGACCAGGAGCATGACCATTCGTATGAGGTGGTGGCTTCTTCCGTTACGGTTGCGATAATTTCTTGTCTGTTCATCGTTCTGTCTTTCTGTTGTTGGATTAGTTCTGTTTCTCTCTACGGGTGTTAAAGTACGTTAAACACCTGGAGATGTCAACAGGATATCAACAGTTTCTTTCGTTGGATCAGGACACAAAAAAAACCGGGGTCTCCCCCGGCTTGCTTGGAAAGTGAGTTGGCTATTCTTCAGCCTGCTCGGGCCTCTTAGCCATGCTATTCTGAATGACGTTGAAGACTCCGATCATGTCGGTGCTCTTGAAGATGCCTCCACTTTCGTAGAGTTTCCCACGCTTCTTCAGGTCCGCGTTTAGTGCGGCAATACGGTCTTTCTTAGGTATTTTAAGCAGTTCTTCTACTGTCATTGCTTTGCTTTCTTCCTGGCTGCTGCTTTGTCTTTTTTGGCTTTGTCAGCAGCTATCTCAGACTTGCGCTTCTTCACTTGGCCCTTGTTGAGCCATGGCGACTTGTTCTTAATCTCGCGATCGAGAATCGTACGATACTTATTGAGCGTTTCTTTTTTAGTCAACTCTTTTGAGATGGGTATTTCTGCCACCATCTTCTTGAGCTCTTTCTTGATGTCATCAGCTTGCTCAATTGGCAGGGCACCATCCATGACTGCCAGATCGACTCTTGAGCCTAGATCGGTTTCAAGATTCTTCCTGTCTTCACTGATCCTAAATGACTCAACCCGGTTGGGAAATCTCTTGGCATACTCAACACGATCAACTGCCTGATTGACCGGCCCAGTCTCTCCTGCTTTCACGCGCCCCCTGGCTTCATTCAGTTTCCGCTTTGCGTAGCTCATCACAAGCCTAGCAAGCTCTGGATTGCTACCCTCAGAGGGATCCGTAGTAGGACTGTCTTTTACATCCTCCGGTCGTGTGTATGTCTCAACCACAACTTCTTCAAACTGAAATTCTGGCACTTTGTATCTGCCAGAAATCTCGTCAATAGCTTCTTTATTTCTGACAATCTCAGCCTGCATATCCCCGTTGTAGAAGTGGTCACCAATAAAGATACCATCTGGAGTTTCGGTGTACCCGGTCAGAAACGGATTCCCGGTTTCGTCCATAAGACTTGCCAACTCACCGTAGAATTCTTTGACCTGATCAGAAGACATATGCCTAGTGTCAAACTGAATTGCAGTGTTGAATTCTTGGCCTGACATCGTCTCCTGGAGAGTTGGTCGCCTAATTAGGTTTCCTCCCTCTTGATCCCAAGCTTTAGTCAGTGCCTGCATGATTGTCCTGTTCAATGCAGGTTCGCCCCTCAGGAGGATGCTCATGTTAGGAGAAGCTTGAACATCCCCAGTATCGAGCCTAAACCCGCCAAACCCAGTCACCACCCCGGATATGGATACATCCACACCCATCCCATCGACGATAGACTGCAAGCCATCAGCAAGCCCGTCAGCAACTGCCTGAGTCATCGCTTCAACACCCGCAATGTCCTGGATGTTTTGGATCTTCCTGGCAGTCGGAGTGGTGCCCTCAGAGGTTACCTCGATTGGGATCGATTGCTCTGAGGTTGCGTTGTATGTCTCCTGGATTACGCGAAATGCAGTGGCTGCTTTTTCGTTAATGTTTTCACCAAGATCTTCACCAGCTGCTAACTTGTCGAAAGCATCAGCTACCTCTTTGAGCCTGTCACCAAATCTGACTAGCTCCCGGTTGCCAAGCAACGGATTGTCGCTTTTCTCAAGCGCCCAAATGACTTCTTGTGCGTTCCTGGCTTTGAACTTCTCTTTACCCAGCTGACTAGCAAGCCCTAGTTCGTTGACTCGATCTGCAATCAGGCCATCGATCATCTGTTGTGCGTCATACACTGGTCCACTGCCACCGGGAGACAATCCAGCTTCATCGTTCTTCTTGTAATACGAGAACTCTGTATTCGGCTCGAAACCCTCTGCAACTCGATCAGCCCAAGACTCTGCATTCCAATCGCGTCTACCGTCTATCAGCAAAGATCTAGCGTGCTGGTAGTCGAGCTCAGATATGGATTTAGGCGCCCTCTTTTTGAGCTCCCCTTTGGCATTTGCTCGCCTGATCTCGGACTCTCTGAGCACCTCTGCAAACATCTTGCTGTCGATTGTGGATTTGACACGGTGCTTAGGAACGCTCCACTGATAGGCTCCCTTTTTCTTGCGATTCTTTACCGGGATATATCCACCAGTTGCGTAGCCCTTTGCGGCCATGTCCCACATATCGACAGTGGCAAGACCGTCCAGGAACTTGGCAACTTTTGTCTCCAGCTCTGGAGTCATCTTCCCGGTGGTCAGACCGAGTGTTTTTGCTGCCAAGTGACGAAGCTTTAAAACCTCGCGGCGACGCTCGCTAGGAGTCAGATCCTGATCGGCAGCTGCCATCTCGATGAGGTCTGCCAGGGAATTGAGATAGAAGTTGCGAACTTTATCGTCTGCACCAATTGCATCGTCGGACAACACGTCAAAGTGCTTTCCATCTGACCAATCTTTAGCTGCCTTCTTTGCCCCCAGCTGACCGGTGCCCATGCCAATTTTGTAGCCAGCAGGCTGCTCCCTAATCGCCATGGTCGATCTCACCGACTTCGTTGCGTTAGCAGCAACACCTGTCCTAGGTGATCCGAGCGCAAGCATTCTGAGCATTAATTCTGCTGCACTGTAGACCTGAGGTTTGCCGTCAGGACCGTTGACAGCCAGTGGCCTGGCAATTCTGTAGCCAACCTCCGCCATGTCCCTGTAAAAGTTGGCAGCTGCAAGGGCAAACTCTGGGTTTGCGCGTATAACATTTCTAATTCTTGCTACCTGTTCCTCAACGATGTTCAACACCTCGGCATAAGAATTTGGAACCCCTGCTATGTTGCGGTTCACTACTCCCATCCTCGCAGGGAGGGCCACTGAGTTGGGATCGGGATTTTCTGGATAGTCTGCGATGCTAAGTCCTACCTGCTTCCTGGACTTGTCCCCAACATCCATCCTGCGAATTTTGTCTTCCTGGGCTTTTGCATCTCCAGGATCAAACATTTTAACTACATCACTTGGCCTGATTGGCTGATCGTTTTTCTCGAGGATCTTGATGTCAGCATCATCAAACATCACGTAGTTAAATGACTCGCGATCTTTCTTCTTGCGGCTAGGCCCATCGAGGTACTTGATGCCTCTTACCCCGTTTGCAAGCAACGCCTCAGAAGCCATTTTGTTGGCAGCTCCATAGGTGCCGTTCTGCTCCTCACCAATCCTGTAATACTCCTCGATCGACTTGTAGATCGAAGCGCCACTTGGATCCAGTTTCTGGAAGTTTTCCCAGTTTTGAATGTTAGCGTAATTAGATCCACTGGATTGAAGACTCTTTGAGATCTTCTCAACTGCCTGACGCACTGATTCGGACTGCTGACTCAGACGCTTGTCCCATTGGAGTGCATTGCTGTCGTCTATGTTTAAATCAACTTTGTAGAGGAACCCTCGCTCATTTCCGGTAACATGTTCGTAGACCCTGTCGCTCGGAGCAGTGGAGTGAGTTCTTGGCCTCTCATTGCCAGGTGGGTTCCACGTCGGTGGCTCCACCCTGACAACAGTCGCAGTCCACTTACCATCTTCTGTTGCATTGAAGTCGACGACTTTGTCATAACCACCGAAACCTGCTGGGATAATACTCCCAACCTCAAAGAAGCTCCTGAGCTCTTCAACCGTGTAAGAGCTGCCGTCAGCAAGCTGCTTGCGGTATCCCTCACCAATGTTCCTGTCTTGAGCTGCGTATAGTCCGTAACCGTAAGCTGCGTTGCCCTCCCCGGTCCCGACCATCTCAATGTCGAACCTGTCAAAGTCGGCTCCAGATCCGTGGAAAGCTGGCTCAAAGAAGATGAGTCCGGGCCTGGTGGTGAACGATGCATTCTGCCCCCTGACAAATGGCTGCTCAGACAGAACTCGACTGCCCCTAAATGGGCGTTTGCGAACCTCGTTGCCTCCGGGCTCCAGGTTGCGCTGAATGTCTCGGTAAGCCGATTGGCTTAGAGGCATCCTGGGCATGTCAGTTGACCTGACTGCGTTGACTGCATCCAAGCGCCTGGTGCGAATGACATTATCCTGGCGCTCCGGATTCATGTCCCTCAACAGTGCGTCCTGCCTCGAGGTGTTGTTGCGCCAGTCGATGTCTTTCTTTTTGAAGCCCATGAACGCAGAAAGCACGTTAGCTTTCTTCCTGGCCACTGCCGGGTTGTCGTCCAATCCTCGAGCCAACCCTCCCTCGTATTGCTCAGGCGGATTGGTTGCGTTCTCCAAATACTGCAACAGGTCTTTCTGGAATGCTGCTCGGTCTCCACCCCAGTTGTCGGTTATGTTTTTGGACCTCCTGGAGTCACGCATGACCCTATTGTATTTGTCGATCAGGTGCGTGATATCGAGCGCGTTGAAAGTAAAGTTGCCAGCTTTAGTGATCCGCATCGAGAACGGCACAACGTGCCTGATGGTGGACCCCAGTGCTGAGGAGTATTGGGCTTTCTGGACTGTTCGCCCATTCTTAGTGTAGAGCCTGGGGTTGTAATCAATCTCAATTACATTCCCAGTCTTTGCGGCTTCATTGATAACCTGGATATGATCCAGCAGTCGCTGAGGCATCAGGTATCTAGGAGCATTCCTAAGTGCAGCAAGAGTGTCTTTGTGCAAGTAATCCCCAGTCATTTCACCAGTCTCAGTATCAAACCTGAGTGGCTGCTTGCCGGGAATCTGCTCATCATCTTTTATGACCTGCCTGGTAACAGTGTCTCGAAAGAAATTTGCCCTCGCAGTCTCTTTGTCTCGAATGGCTTTCTGGTTGTCTTCAAAGACAATGTTCCCATTTGAGTCATAGACTGCTTCGCCATTTTCATGATGCTTTACCAGTATGCTCGCTTCCAAGCTCTTGGCTAATGCAGTGCCTTTGCGAATCTCATTTGCTCTGAATGATTCACCTGTCTCACCCTCTGATGCCTCCGCTCTGGTAAGCTTGCCATTCTTTTCTGTAATCTTGTTCTGGAAGTTTATCAGGTTGTTGATCGCAGCTTCCAGGGCTGGTGAGTCGTAAGCTATAGGCTTGCCATTCCTGCGGTAATTCTGAACTGACAGGGCTCCTGGTTCTGTCGTGGCACCTATCCACGTTGCAATGGTTTTTGCCACTCTGGAGAACGGTCTTCCAAGCTTCTGAGAATTAGTTTCCAATCCAGCCCGGTTGACATACAGAGGGTCTCGACCAACTAGGAATGATTCAAATACATCAGCAACAACTTCCTCTTTCATCCGGACTCGTTGCCAGTAGGCATCGTCAGCTTGAGGGGTGCCTGGAGTAGCATTGTCTGCTCGACGCCGGTCCATCTCAGCAATGTCCCGAGCCATCTTCTTGCCGGTTTCAATCTCGTCAGGGGTTTCCGCTGAACTGGTGAACCGATCCAAGTATTCCTGGTAAAACCTCTCGAGGTCGGCATCGCTTATCATGCCTTTAGTTGCTTCGTCGTCACCCCTGCCTGGTCTGTCGAACAGGATGCCCTCGATATCGTCAAAAGCTCCCTGGTAGAGATCCAGACGCTTGAGCGCATGGATGCTTTCATGGATGAGCGTTGACTTGGTCATGCGCTCGAGGTTCACCAAGACGATGGGCTTAGATCCGGCCTGCCTGGTGTTGAGCATCTGCACGCCCCTGGTTGGGCTTATGATCCTGTCTGCGTCTTTGTTCTCAAACTGGTTCTCATATTTGGCTTTGACATGATCCAGGGGAAGTGACTGATCAACCCCGTTGTCAATTAGCATCTTTTCAACGCGCTCAATGTCTCTGCCATCCCAGTAGACAAAATCCACGTCTGCATCGCCGGTTACCCCTGAGGTGAATCGCTTTGCCCAAGACTCGAATGCTGACATTCTGGCAATGTCTCCCATTCCCAGCTCACCAGCATCGATACGACGTTGAATGATTTCTTGGAGCTCGGGAGCCATTTGGTCCATGAACCGTTTTGCTTCCGATTGAATCTGGATTTTATTGTTCCAGAACGCTCGCCTGCCGGCCCCAGCTATACCGCCAATACCGGCACCACCAGCCATGGACACTCCGGTCATTTCTTCATCGCCGGTCGGTAGTGCCATAATGCCTCCAGCAATTGCACCTCGAGCACCCATTGCCGCAGCATCGATGACGATGTTACCGACAGGTGCTGCCATACGGAGGATCGGAGACAGGAACGGAAGATCGTTGTAAATGCCATGCCCCAGGAATCGAGCCATGCGATGCATCCTAGGATTGTTCCTGGCATACTCGCCATCGCGGCTCATGCGAAGCAGGAAGTTATCACTGCCGGCTTCATCGACTTGCCGGCTGGCAGCTTTGAGAGTGTCAGCTATTGTCTGAAGACTTTTGGCCGCGGCGTTAGGAGACACACCCCTAACTTTGCCGATGTCAGCTGTATCGTCACCCATACCAGCTGTAAGCTCTTTCAGCTTACCACCGACAGCTGTTACAGCTTCAGCACTCTTTTCGACGCCGGTAGCAGCCGCATCCAGGACAGCTTTGGTGGCACCCATTTGAATTGGCTTCCCATACTTGGTGCCCAACCGGGTTGCAATCGTCTCAGGAGCGAGTGGGTTGACAATTGATAGCATCTCAGCTGCTTTTGGATTAACAGCTGCAAGCAGATAGTCTTTAACTGAATCAGCAGTGGCTACAGAGTCCTCGTCGCTAGTAAGCACTGAACCTGCTATATCCCCCAGGATGGTGCCCTGTCCCTCAGCGTAGGAATTACGATCAGCGACTGTCTTGGACAGCTTCATCGCCAGGTCGATGACCTGGTTTTTCTTTTCTTCTGGGAAATCTTTGTAGGTGCGCTTTTTGTATGTCGGAAACGTGTAGCCAGAACCGTAACCCTGGTAGGATCCACTTGGGGTAGCCACACTATCCTGGAGTGCATTGTTGAGCTGCACCATCTGCCCGATGATGCCCAGGTCGTAACCAGCTCGGAGGGCACCCTCAACACCGGTAGCAGCCAGGTTGCCTACTTTCTTGAACTTATCCGGATCAGTGTTCTCAGGATTCAGAACCCCAGCAGCACTGACTCCCATCTTCAAAAGCTCAAGCCCTCCGCCGGCTGCCTCCATCACCACCGGGCCAATGCCGCTGGTAAAGTTTTTAATAACCTCAGTTGGGCTGAAATCTTTCTCAGCCATGTACTCGAGGTAGGTGTTCCACTGCTCCCTGGAATATGCCCGGCCAGGGTTTTGCTTCATCACCTGATACAGTTCCTCAGGGGATGATGTCTCAAACTCGTCGTAGATCTTTGGAAGATTTGAGAAGTCTGGTCGGTTCTCGTCCGGACTCTCCAACATGTCGAGAGTTAACCCCTCGAAGCTGGGCTTCTGAGAATCCACCGACTCCAACATGTCGAGAGTCAGCCCACTGAAGTCAGGTTTAGTTTGAGGCATTTACTTTGTCGTAGAAAGATTTCTGGGGAACCTTGACGGTTTTCCACTGATCACCAACACGGTATTTCACAGTCTCGCCAGGAAAGATGATTTGGCTGACAACAAGATCCTGATAAATTTCTTGGTGAACAGTTTGGTCGATCTTGTCTTTGGGGATGTCTTTGCCTAACCAGTAAGCCTGCGTTGGAACACTGCTAAGCCGAGGGATGTCGCCAGCATACCTCGAGACATCCATGCCACCCTCAACAGATCTCATAAGCTGATTCCTGGTGAGCCTAGCAATAAGTGATTGAGTTGCAGACATGACTCGCTCATTCGATTCTGGAGTGTTTTCGATCGAAGCAATTGTGGCTGAGTAACGCCGAACGTCTTCGTCCGTCAAAACACCTGTTTCCTGGAACACACCCTTGGCAAGAACGGGAACCAGTTGGGTAATCGTTGCTCGGAACGAGTCCAGGTTGTCCGATGTTTGATTAGAGAAAGCAGCTGCGTTCCGCTTGAGGTCCGCAAAGAAACTACTAAACGCAGAACCCTGGAACGGTATGCCCAAGTTTTTCATCTGTCGCTCAGCACTAACAGCCAAGTCCAACGCCACAAACGCCTGAGAGATTGCTTCCTGTTCCGACTGCTTGAGCTCATTGCTCCCCTTAGTAGCTTTGACCTGGTCGATTAAATCGGCATCACCACCTAGCTCACCAATCTTGTCCTGGACCATCTTAGCGTTCTTCTGCTGATCGGTCATGTTGTCCAGGATGGCTTGCTGCTTACCTGCATCCATTAAGAATGAATTAATCTTGGTGAGTTGATCTGACGAAATGCTCGCGGTGGTACCATCCACGCCAGCATCTTCAAACGTCTTACCAGCTTTTGTCAGAGCAGTGTATGCAGCCTGCCTGCGAATGAACCCGTCGATCTGCGAGCGTCCCTGGGGAGTATCAGGATCCACCTCAATGCCGGTCTTCTGATACATGTCGT
>Ga0208644_1004770_pt1 | contig 10139 bp, 19 predicted proteins | sample VirMetDEL_Nov_18_FD_184517 | JGI IMG/M metagenome (GOLD analysis project Ga0208644, IMG submission 184517) | Aqueous microbial communities from the Delaware River and Bay under freshwater to marine salinity gradient to study organic matter... | ecosystem: Environmental > Aquatic > Marine >...
CCGCCACCCATGTCCCACAGTGGGTTAACAGGCATCTAGATCAAATCGATAGAATCGTGGAATCTCACAACGATGATCGCAAAGTATATCAAACAAGTTTCGAACAAATGTACGGCGATGTAAAAACCATAAAATCGGATGTGCAAACAATCAAACACGCAGTAAACAAACAGGCGCCACAGCTGCAAACGGCACCCGACAAAATACAGTAAACGATCGATCGGTTTTGATCTTAAATTTATTCAAGTGGCGCGCATTTTGTAAGTATGCAAAAATACGGCGTGTGGGCGTAATGCCAATGGTGGTTGTACCTTCCCATATAAAGGCCTCCACAGTGATATCGGATAGCGCCAACCCGTGGTTATACCTGTACAACATGCGATCGTACTCTAGTGGGATATGGGGCGCGCTGATATTGTACATGCGTATACTGTAATGTGGTTTTGGTGGAGATCTCCACACGCGCGCGGCGATCGTGGTGCCGTTTACGCTGTAATCTATACCACAGGCCATATCTAGCCAGGTATTTTGGTGATCTTCCCACACGCCATCATAACCATATTTTTTCAGTATGGGGATCACAAATTTAGTAAAATTATCGGATCCGTATTGTATTCGCTTTTTTTTATTGATCGCGCACCTACCGTAATAGTACAGTATAACACAAAAAAAATACATTTATTTTGTAAAAAAATACAAATAATACTTGTAATTTATTACAAAGCGTGTTAGTATATAAGTATAGCCAACCAGGCTATAAAAACTAACTTAAAAAAAACGAGGTAAAATATGCATACAGCACAAAAATATATAGTCTATCACAACCCAAGTAATATCGACTACGAAACAATAGAGTTTTTGATAAATGAAAAATTATCTCCGATCGGTGGACATTTTGAAAATAATACTTTTATTTTTAGACAAGAAGTTATTGCAGTGTCGGCAATGTCTTTGATTAAAAATGTAGTATTATTGCCAATCGATCCAAAACACAACAATGAATGTGTATCGGCTAGTTATGAAAATGATTTTATCGAGATTTCCCAAAATGAAACATGGGAAGAACTTGCAATAAGCATGATTGAATTCAATTAAAACAAACAACATTGGCGGCGGGCGTAAAACCCCGCCATTTTTTACGAGGTACAAAAATGGAAACAACAAAATACAAAATACTACAATTTATTTTATGTGGCGAGATCGTGATCGGCGGTTTGCTATCGTTGCACATACTAGGTATGTTGGCCGCGCGTATATTTGGTGGCGTATGAACTACACCATAACAAAATACGATAACTATTTGCGCCCATACCAATTGTTGGTGTGGGTGCGTGGTGTGCGTTTTGTGTATTGGTTTGATACAGCTGACCAGGCACAAACACACGCCAACAAGTTTAAATTGTGGAAGTAACATGGCGTGGCGAGTTTATACAATTATGGGGTATGAGATACACCGCCGTGATCTTCCACAATCAAAAACGTATAATATGCGGTGGAAACATTACGAGTGGGTAATACCAAAAATGCAACCACACGCAAAATTATATACAATCGAACAGGCAAAAAAATATATTATCAAAAGATTACAAAAACAAGGGGATAAATTACAAATGGATATCAATATGCAAAACACACTACACCGTAATTTGGTACGCGCCCACGGCCTCCAAGTTGCTAAAGAATTACTGGATAACCCACCAACATTTGGCGTTATGTTGCTCAAAGATCTAACAAGTATAGATATGAATGTGGTACAGGCGGCGGAATTGGCAAAGGTAAGCAAGTTTACCATATACAAATGGCTTGAAGGATACGCATACCCACATATTGAAAGTTTGCTATCTTTATGTGCGGCATTTGAGAATTCAGAAGAAAAATATCTTGTATACAGTAAAATGATAACCGCGGAGCGTACATAATGTGGTTTTGTAAAGTGAACGGAATTATCTCGGGTGCGCCGGTGGCAATGGCACGCCCACGTGTAACGAAATTTGGCACCTACACCGCGCCCAAATCCAAGGCATATATGGATAGCGTGATCAAGGAGTTACACGATAAAGATCAAAAATTGGAAGGCCCGATCCGTTTGGTGGTTATCTTTGTACACCCACGCCCGAAACGCATAACATGCGTGGAACGTACACCCAAAACAACCAAACCCGATATTGATAACCTGGTAAAAATGGTAATGGATATATTTTCGAAGGCCAACGTGTGGTGTGATGATAACCAGGTAACAGAGATCCACGCTATGGATTACTATGCCAACGCATACGAACAGCCCCACACAATGTATCAGGTATACACGGCACTATAACTAACAAGCAAAAAAACGAGGTACACAATGCAAATAACAACATTTACACACCTAAAAAATGTGTCGGGTACGTTGCACACGTGCGATTTTGACACACTAGCAAAAGCGCTATTAACACCCGTGGCAATAGGCCGGGAAAAATCGGAGGTGCCTCTATGGTCACCCACAACATACATTGGCAACAAACGATCGGGCGCAAATGCGATCGCGTTAGATTGTTTGGTGTATGATATTGATGATGGATTGACACAATTTGACACCTGGCGAATGTTTGCAAAATATACGCTATTGGCCCACACCAGTTACAGCCACAAACCCCAACACCACAAATATCGCATTATCTTACCATTGGCCCAACCGGTACCGGCCCAGGATTGGGATCGCGCCTCCACAGCTGCCAACGAGTTATGGCGCGCGATTGTTGGCCGTGGGGCGCCCGATCAAAGTGCATTACACGATCGGGGCCGTGCATACTATAGATACACACACCCACACACGCCATACGATCCCGATCACCCACTACACCCAACACAATACCACTATACCGCGCGGCATGATGGCCAATTGTTGCGGCTAGATTACAGCCACATAAAAGTAAAAACGGCAAACGTGCGCCGTACTGTTACAACACTCCGTGGCACCGATAAAAAAACCATGGATATGGCCTATCGAGATCCGGCGGTGCGCGAAGTGGTGGCCAACACTATTGGGGCCACAATACAAAACGGGGTGGCGCGCGATATACTTTGCCCAGGTTGTGGACAAAACACAGTGTATTTTGCCATTGATTGTACACCGGCCAACGCCACAACATACCCACAATGTAACCGAGTAAACAAATGTGGTTGGTACGGCAAATTACAAGATTTGTTGGGGGGTAGTGATGGCAACAATTAATTTACATTTGGGTGATAGTTTGGCCGCCATGCGCGCAATGCCCGATCAATGTTACGATCTTGCAATCGTGGATCCGCCGTATTTTGAGGAATTCGGTAAAAAAAATTATACAGGGAATGAATACTCCACAACCGGAGTAAAAAGACATCACAATTCTTTTAATTTTTGGGATGTTCCACAACAAGATTATTTTGATCACCTTTTCCGTATCTCAAAAAATCAAATTATATGGGGCGCAAACTATTACGCTAAATTCATCCCTAATGTTGGGCGTATTGTGTGGGATAAACGAAACGATTCCTCTACTTTTAGTAAGTGTGAGATTGCATCACATTCTTTTGGTGTTCGTGTTGATCTTTTCAGATACGAATGGAACGGAATGCTACAGCAAAATATGAAAAATAAAGAAAAAAGGGTACACCCATGCCAAAAACCGGTGGCGTTATACCAATGGTGTTTGGAGCGGTACGCGCAACCTGGCGATCGTATCCTCGATACGCATTTGGGATCGGGCTCCATAGCGATTGCGTGTCACAACATGGGGTATGATCTCGATGCCTGGGAATTGGATCCCGAATACCATGCGGCGGCGGTGGCGAGATTTACGCAACACACACAGCAATTACAATTACCATGGTAACGGGGGATATATGGCAACAATTAATTTACATTTTGGTGATAGCCTGGCCGCCATGCGCGCAATGCCCGATCAATGTTATGATCTTGCAATCGTGGATCCGCCCTATGGGATCGCACAAATCGGTAGTTTTCGGGCGCCGGGTGGTGATAAGCCGATCGCCGTACAAATGAAAACACGCATATTGGCCCAACAAGTCGATAAAATGCGCGAATGGGATATAGTACCACCGCCGGAATACTTCGAAGAATTGCGCCGCGTATCAAAAAATCAAATTATTTGGGGTGGGAATTATTTTGATCTACCTCCAACACGTTGTGTATTGTGTTGGGATAAGGTACAACCATGGCCCAATTATAGCCAAATCGAGATGGCTTGGACTTCTTACACAAAAACCGCGAAATTATTTAGATTTGATAACCGCACAGGCGGCAAAATACACCCCACACAAAAACCCGTGGAGCTGTACCAATGGTGCCTCGAACATTTTGCGCAACCTGGCGATCGTATTCTCGATACGCATTTGGGATCGGGCTCCATAGCGATCGCATGTCACAACATGGGGTATGATCTCGATGCGTGGGAACTAGATCCCGAATACCACGCGGCGGCGGTGGCGAGATTTACCAAACACACACAACAATTACAACTTCCATGGTAACGAGGAATATATGGCAAATATAAATTTACATTTGGGTGATAGTTTGGCCGCAATGCGCGCAATGCCCGATCGATGTTATGATCTTGCAATCGTGGATCCGCCCTATGGCATTGGCCAACACCAGGGAATTACATTTTCAACAAAAAAATATCAACAAAAAGATATCCACACAAAAAAAAATTGGGATAATGAGATCCCCCCGCCGGAATACTTCGAAGAATTGCGCCGCGTATCAAAAAATCAAATTATTTGGGGTGGCAATTATTTTATTGATTATTTACGTAACACCCGTTGTATGTTGATTTGGGATAAATGCAATGGTGGTAATAATTTGGCCGATGGCGAGCTTGCATGGACTTCTTTTGATAGTAGTGTCCGTATTTTCAAAAGACACATTTTCGAGGGTGTGGGGTGTACAAAATATGTAACAATACACCCGACACAAAAACCGGTGGCGTTATACCAATGGTGTTTGGAGCGGTACGCCAAACCTGGCGATCGTATTCTAGATACGCATTTGGGATCGGGCTCCATAGCGATCGCATGTCACAACATGGGTTATGATCTCGATGCGTGGGAACTAGATCCCGAATACCACGCGGCGGCGTTGGCGCGATTTACACAACACACACAACAATTACAACTTCCATGGTAAAAAACACATTATTTTGTAAAAAAATACAAATATGTGTTGTAATAAATTACAAAGTGTGATAGTATATAAGTATAGCCAACCAGGTTATACAAACTAACTAAGACAAATGAGGTATAAAATGTACGTTATAAAAAAGAAATGTTTTTATTTTGGTCACCTTTATAAAAAAGATACAACTTTATTAAATGATGGTCACAATGTTCTAAAATTTGAAACACTAGATAAAGCAATTAAACATTTAGAATCGATGGGAGTTGATGATAAAATCACACCACAAAAATATACTATGTCAGGTATATATGTGACTCAATGGGGTGAGTATGATAGACCACAATACATTATTCGCAAAGTAAAAAAATAATAACAAACAACAGTGGGCGGGCATAATACCCCGCCACCCTTCCACAAAAAAAACGAGGTACAAAATGGAATCATATATATATTATGCACGCATCGCAAAACATATCCCACTGGCCGTTATGCAATTGATTATAGATCAAAACGCATACAAACATAACGACAAGATATGTGTGATGTACACCGGCAAAAATACCAAATTAGACATGACAAACCCACAAAAATACATTGTTATGGGCTTGAAAAGTAGCGATACAAAACCAAATAATTATGTGATCTTCTATGAAGATAAATGGGACATAGATTCACAAATGAATCCATCCTATTGGGATTTTTGGCTATTGAGATGGGTTATATCCGAATGCCCCAACAGAAATTGGCAACAATAACAACACAACAAAAGCAGCGGCGGGCGTAAAACCCCGCCATTTTTTACGAGGTAATATGAAAACATACAAAATTTGGTTAAATGATACAATACAAGATCTAGATATCAGCCGCAAAATGTTTGCACAAATATCCGGCCTATCTTATGCCAGTTTATTCCAATGGCAACCCCAGGATAAAGATTTTACACCGCGCATTGGTAACCTGATCACGGCACTACAAACCATAATTATTTTGCGCCTGGATAAGGTATATAATAGAATCGACACCAAAGAAGATATCCAACACGAATTGGATAAACTGATTTTGGAGGCGTTTAAGACTATGCCCGAATATCAGATCGCACAAAAAATACTAACACAAAAAATTGAGGCCAAAAATGCAAAAAAACAACAGTAAAAACGATCGCATGATCGAGATAATCAAAATGGCGGGCGTTGATCTAGATAATACCAACATGCCTACAACAGGCCAATGGGATGTGTGGCAACAGTTAGACAAAACGCCCGCGGAATATGACAAACATGGCAACGTAAAAAAATTACCACATGCACTAAACAACCGATATAATTTGGCGTGTATATTCGAAGGTGATCACAAATATGATACCCTATGTTACAACGATCACAGCGATCAAATATTTTTGGATGATCAAGAGATAAACGGCGCAATGATTGAGGATATCGGCTTAAATCTAGAACTTGACTATAGATTAAAGGCCAAAAATGAGGAGATCCGCGGCGGCCTGTTACGTGTAGCAATGCAACGCGTGATCGAACCTATACGCACATATTTGGATAATTTGGCGTGGGACGGCATAAATAGATTGGCCTACATGTTGGCGGAAAATTTTAGCGTAGAAGTGCCGCCAGGAGCTGAAAATCTGATCGGTACGTTTGGTGTTCGTTGGGCGGTTGGTTGTGTGGCGCGTATATACGATCCGGGGTGTGAGATGCACACGGTGCTAACACTAGTTGGGCGTAAAGGTTTGGGGAAGGGCCGCGCGTTAAAGGCGTTGGCTAGCCCGCAATGGTTTAGCAACAGTAATATCGATATATCCTCCAAAAGCGCGTACGAACTTATACACCAATCGGGCGTGTGGTTGTGGGAGTTGGCGGAATTGCACGCCTTAAACGGTAAAACAGCCGATAACGCAAAAATGTTTTTATCCGCCTCTAGTGATCGATATCGCCCAACATGGGGAAAAACACCAGTAAACCGTGGGCGCCGTACAGTATTTGTTGCCTCTAGTAACAATTATCAATTCCTAACCGATGGGCCCGAACGCCGGTTTTGGCCGATACATATAACGGATAAAATAAATGTTGAGTGGATCGAACAAAATCGCGATCAATTGTGGGCTGAGGCCGTATATTGGTACCGTGATGGCGTACAATGGTGGCTAACTGACAACGAACAAATACAGTTGGATGAATTGCAACAAACTTACATTATTGATGACCCGTGGGCCATGCGCGTATTGCAACATTTGCGCCTGGGTACAGACAACACAACCGCCGGAATTATGAAAATGTTGGAGATACCACCCGCACAACAACACACAGGAAACGCGCGCCGCATTGCTACAATATGCCGCGATATTGGTTGGGTACAGGTGCGCGAAGGTAACGATCGTAAATGGGTAATGGCCAAATAAAGACCGAAAACCGATATCCAATACGTGGTGTGGTATACATGTACCACACCATTTTTTTTTGGGGAAGAAGTATGATACATTTTGTAGATGTGGAAACAACCGGGCTAGATCCTAGGAAACACGAAATAACCGAAATATGTATAATAACACAATATAGTAACGGTAGAACAAAAACGTTTTACACCAGGGTAAAACCATCCAATATCGAGGATGCCGATCCACGTGCGTTATGTGTCAATGGTTACGACATGGAAGTGTGGAAGGATGCCAAACCGTTTGCAGCTGTGGCCGATATGATTGTAGATCAATTGGCGGGCGGTATATTGGTTGGCCATAATGTTGCGTTTGATATTGCGTTTATACGTGAAGAATTGGAGCGGGCCGGGGTAAAGGTGCCACGGTTGCGCGGCATAGATACCGTAACACTAGCCCACGAACATTTGGCCCCATTGGGCCTAACCAGTTTATCATTGGATAGTATACGTACATTTTTGGGATGGAATCAAAAAAACGCCCACACCGCACATAAAGACACAAAAGACACGAGAAGGCTATACAACTTGTTATTACGCTGTAAATGGTATACACGTATGGGTATTGTAATAAAATACAAAATAGCGGTATTGCTAGCCAAATATAAAGGTGTTATATAGTACATGCTTGTTAGTTAGTTTTTGTTTGATTTTGTACCGGGCCCCATGTAGTAACATACATGGGGTTTTTTTTGTTTACAATTCCGGTGTACACGGTAATGGCAGATAAAGCCACATAAAAGCCACATAAAACCACATTGTTTTGTATAGTGTGATTTTGCTATGATTACGATATGTTCTATCGTGTAGCGTGATTTTTATATATATATTATAATAATATTATAAATCTTTTCAAAAAAATATAATTATATATATATAAAGAAAATCTATTGTATTTTGCATAAAACAAACATATCCCCATATATTCGCATACATTGCAATTTTGTATGTGGTTTTATGTGGCTTTTATGTGGTTTTATGTGGCGTGGGGTTTATTTTACCTGGTAAAAATATAATACAACTATGGTTGTAACCGGTAAAATAAACTACCGGCGTAACCTGTTTACCCATGCACGGGCCGGACTACCACCCCATAAAGCCCACGCGATCGCCGCCTTACTAGACTTATCTTGTCTTTGGTCTTGATTGGCGGCACCATGGCGCGCGACCATGCCGCCATTAAATCTATTTGTTGATCACTTACACGCCCACTAACCAATTTTTGAGCGGTGGCCATCCCTGTACCTTGTTGGCGTTTGCCGTTGGGGCCATCCTCATACGCCGCGCGTTGTGATATGGGCAATGATAGATTGTAATCAATCGCGCGTTGTGCTATGGTGCGGATCTCACGGGGTACGTTATATTGTGCCATTTTTATTACTCCAATTGTGGTATATTATGTTATAATATACAATATATACGGGGGTTTATATGAGTGCAGATATCTTCTTGTCAACGGTGGCGCGCTTCGAGATGTGGCGATCAACACACTACAATACATACATAATGATGGTACACCAGTTTATTAGTATAATAGAGGATAAAGATATCGAGGATATCGCCAACACATACTATAAAGATCAACCAAAACAATTTTTTATTGATGTGTTGCGCGCAATTGGTGAATACAATGGCGAATAATCTCGTATCATTACACGCCAAACGGGCCATACAAGCGGAATGGGAAACATTACTACATGGCGTATATTGTACATGGAATCCAGTTGAACCGGCCAAACAACTTACACAAATAATAAACCAATACAGTTTACTTAAGTGTACCAGGCAACGACATCGGGTATTTATACGCGATATGTATGATAATACCATATGTGTTGTAAAGTTTTTGGGCGATGGTTTGGTGTACGAGCTGACTAACACCGCACACCCATTATTTTTTGATGCGGTGGCGTTTGTCTTGTTTGTATCGAATGATTGTGATGAACATAGTAGCGAGATCACAGACACAAAAGAGGAATAACATGGCGCGCAAAATGACCGATATCGATAGATACAAAATAGAACGTAAAATAATAAAATTAATACGCGAAGGGTATGGGCGTGATCAAGCCGTGGCCATTGCGTACAATATGTGGCGCGAGGGTAGGCTATGAATAAAGACCGTAAACAGATCGAACAGTTGGCCAACGATTATTGGAATGTAACGCCCGACATGGCGGATTTAACACTAGCCGTACGCGATTGGGCGGTGGCGCGTGATCTTATAGACCGCGATAATGTACCAATGCAATTCATGAAAATGATAGAAGAAGTGGGCGAATTATCGCGGGCCATACAAAAAAATAATACAAGCGATATTATTAATGGCCTAGGTGATACCCTGGTAACCGTGATTATATTGGCGTACCAACTAGGGTACACACCGCGCCAATGTTTACAAGTAGCATACAACGAGATCAGTACACGAACCGGGCGCACGGTTGGCGGGGTATTTGTCAAGGATCCCACCGATGGCGCGGGCGAAGGGGTACCCATGGGGCCATGTGCGTAGGAGGTACTCCCCCGGCACTGTCCCCAC
>Ga0208644_1004772_pt1 | contig 10135 bp, 8 predicted proteins | sample VirMetDEL_Nov_18_FD_184517 | JGI IMG/M metagenome (GOLD analysis project Ga0208644, IMG submission 184517) | Aqueous microbial communities from the Delaware River and Bay under freshwater to marine salinity gradient to study organic matter... | ecosystem: Environmental > Aquatic > Marine >...
GATCCTAAGTATCTGAAGAAGGAAGGAGCTCCTTTAGAACAGACACTAGTAGAGACTAATAATATTCTTGTAGAGATTCAGAAGCAACTCTCTGCAGATTTTGCTTATAGAATCGCAAAAGAGGACGAAGAAACTAAAAAGATAAGAGCAGCATCGGATAAGAAGAAAAGAATAGCAGCAGAGCAAGGTGCCGAAGGTGTAAAGAAGGTTGGCAGTGCAATAGGTGGAGTTGCCGATAAAGTTCTGGCACCAGCAAGAAGTATTTTTGATAAGATACTTGGATTCTTAAGTGCCGTAGTTACTGGATTTATTGTAGATAAGGCACTGACTTGGTTAAGTAAGGATGAGAATAGGGCAAAGATTGAGGGAGTATTTAACTTTGTAAAAGATAACTGGAAATGGATTCTTGGTATAATAGGTGGTGTTCTGGTTGGTAGAGTCATCTATAAGATGTACCGAATCTACAGAGCACTTCGCGGTATTGCCAGATTTGTGACTGGACGTGGAGGAGCACCAGGAAGAAGAAAAATAGGGACAAGATTATCACCAGCAGAACAAAGATATCGGAGTAGGTTTGGAGATCGAGCTGGTGATCAAAGATTTGGTGAAAGACCCAAAGGCAATCTTCTTAGACAATCTTCTGGAAAAGTTAGAAATAATATTGTAGCAAAGTCAGTTGTTAGACTACAAGATCTTGCATCTAAAGCAGGTAAAAATGTAGTAGGAAAATTAGGATTAAAGGGAATTAGTAAATTTCTTAGACCTATATTAAAGAGAATACCTATTTTTGGTGCATTAATTGATTTTGCCGTATCAATGGCTCTTGGTGAACCAATAGGAAGAGCGGCGGCAAAGGCAATCGGTGCTGGATTGGGTGGCGCATTAGGTTCATTGATACCTATTCCTGGAGTCGGTACTTTCCTTGGTGGATGGGCGGGTGATTGGGTTGGTGGTACATTATATGATTGGATAACAAAATCTAAAGAAAGTAAAGAATTAAAAGAAGGAGGTGCGGATGAAGCGGAGGGAATGAATAGGGGTGGAACAGTCACTGGAAGGAATGTTGGAAATAGAGATAGTGTCCCTGCACTATTGACAGTTGGTGAAAAAGTCGTCCCAAGAGAACAAAGTAAGGCAAGTAAGTTTGGTCCTTTTGTAGATGATATTATCAGAGACAAAGGTTCTCTTTATGGTGGGATGGTTTTTGCCCTGAGAGAACAGGAAGAAAATAATAAGTTATTTAAGAAAACAAATGAATCTTTTGAGAAGACACTGAAAGAACTGACGGAAAAAAATAAACCAAAGGTAAGAACTCCCGGGAGTCCTACCGCCAATATTTCACCCCCAACAGAATCAAAAGCACCGACAGCGGCAAATACAATCAAACCAACTGGTAGAGACACTTCTTCTTCTCTGAAGAAAGAAGAGGATAGTGGACCAGAAACTATTATGCTCCCAATGCAAAAATCTGGTTCTAATCTTCCCCCATCACAGGCAGCGATGGCACCAGCTGCTGGAGGTTCTTCCATTCCTACTTTTGATGCAGAAGATCCAGAGAATACCTACATTGAGTATATGAAGATGCAGTTTGGAATATTTGGGGTGTGATAAATGGAAAATCAGGTAGAACAACTAAAACTAAATGTCACGAACATTAAGAGTGTTCTTATCAATTCCAATGCAAAACTCAAAAAAATCAACTCACAAAAAAGTAGTATTGTAAGGACAGAGGCACAGAAAGAAAAGAAAGCAGCAGCAGAAAAAAATATAGAGTCGGTTAAAGTACCTGGATCTGGAATCATTGGTGGTGTCGTTGGTAGAATAAAAGGAATTGCCACGAGTTTCTTTGATAAGATTCTAAACTTTGCAGGATATGTTTTACTCGGATTCATTGTCACTAAACTCCCAGAAATCATAGAAACAGGAAAGAAAGTTTATAACTTCGTAAAACCAATATGGGATGGAGTTGCGAGCACCATAAAGGTTATTATCAAAGGTGCCGGATTTATAGTTGGTGGATTTCAGAAGGCATTCAGTATCTTTAATCCATTAAAAGAAGGCACCAAGATAGAGAGTATGAAGAAGGAAATTGATAAACTCGATGGTGAGTTGGATGTTGATGATGTTCCCGAAGAACCTGTTGTAACACCCACAGTACAGAAAGATACTTCTGGTTCTACTTCTGCTCCAGCACCATCATCTTCTGCACCAGTTTCTTCTAGTCCTGTTAAACTTCCTGTTATTCCTTTCCAAAAAAGAAATAAGGGTGGTTCAGTCACAAAAACAACTCAACCAAATCAAGAACCTTGGAAGTATGATGAGAGTGCTATTGTAAAGGTTAATAGTCTAAAAAATTACCCAAAGGTTGCCGATAGATTTACAAATAATCTTTTGTATTTCAGAAAAAACATTAGTGACTTTGAGAAACTAATGAAATCTGGAGCACTTTCTCTTCGTGGATCTGGTTCTGGTGATGCTCCTCCTGGTCCTGGCGCACCTACTGGACCGACAAGCACTTTGGTTCCAAAGGGTGGATTGAAAGGATTAACTGATGCAGATTGGCAAGAACTTGCATACATTGTAAGTGCCGAAGCTGGACCTGGTGACGATAAGTATGGAGTCGCTGCGGCAGTATTGAATAGAGTCGCAAACCCCAGATGGCCTAATAGTATTGCGGCAGTGGGAAGACAGGCAGGACAGTTTGAGGCAGTATATACCGGGAAAGCATATTACAGTCAATCTCTTGCCGATGACTTGAAAAACAATCAGGGTAAAATTGTTGATGCCCTGATGAAACTAAACGGAAGAGATGCATTCAAGGGAACAACAATGTATCAGTATATGGGTGAGGGTGATATTAGATTTGATAATAGAGGAAACTTTTTCCACTATGGAAATCAAGTGGGAAGAAACGATCCACCACCAGCAAATCCAGATCAAAACTGGAGAAAATGGATAGGTAGTGATGGCGGTATGGGCGGTCCAGATCGTTATGACTTTAGTTCTGTTAATACTAGAAGATTAGTCAGCAGTGAAGTAAAAGAACTACGCTCAATGGGAAAGAAGAAGAAAACCATTGTCATTCCATATGAAGTGAAGAAGATAGTGGTGATATAATATGGAAAAGCAAGCAGAACAACTAAAGTTAAATGTCACAAACATAAAGAGTGTTCTCATCAACTCTGATAAGAAACTTGGAAAGATTCGGGCAACAAATAGTGCTCTTAAGAGAAAGGAACTGCAACAGGAAAAGCAGGAGGCAGCAGAAAAGAAAATAGAAATGCCAAGAATACCTGTTGTCAGTCAGGTTTTTGGCAGCATTAAAGGTGTGGCAACGAGTTTTCTTGATAAGGTTCTGGGATTCCTTGGTTCTATTCTAATCGGGTTTGTGGTTACCAAACTGCCAGAGATTATGAAGGAACTGACAAAGGTTTATAACTTTGTAAAACCAATATGGGATGGTGCGGCAAAAACTTTTAGTGTGATTGCCAGTGGATTCAAGTTCATCTATGATAATATTGCATCAGTTTTCTCTCCTTCAGAAGCAAAGAAAGAACTGAAGAGTGCCGATGATACATTAAAGGAACTTGATAAGGATATAACATCTAGTAATCTTGAGAATGACTTGAAAAAATCTCCTGGTGGAGATGATGTTGAGGGAGATTTTTCTGATGTTGAACCAGATTATGCACCAACACCAGTAACACCAACACCAACACAATCATCTGGTTCTTCTGGTGGATCTTTACAACCATTGGAAAGAAACAGGGGAGGAACAGTAGAAAATACCACACAACCAAAACAACAACCTCACGTAAGAAGAGGTGTATCACCAAATGAAATGGGCAAACTCAACCCATTCAGAATGTATCCTACGAGTGTTTCTTCTCAGAGTAAGATGCTAAAAGAGCATCAAAAAAATGCCGATGCATTCCAAAAAGTTTTTAAGGACTTAAAAACAGGTTCATTCTTTGGTGGTGGACCTGGAGGTGGATATCCATCTGGAGGTGATCAAGGACCTAGGTGGACTGGTGGATTAGTAATGGAGGGCGGAGATTTCTCAGGTAATGTATCAGTTACATCTGGTTTTGGTATGAGATCATTGGCAATGTCTCCTGGAATGCACATGGGCGTTGACATTGGTGGTCCAGAGGGAACACCACTGATTGCATTTACTGATGGTAAAGTGAATGCAACGGGATATGATGGTGGATATGGAAACTATGTGGCATGGACTGATAGTTTTGGCACTGAACATTTTTATGCTCACATGAGAGGACAGGCAATGGTAAGTCCTGGACAACAAGTGAAGAAAGGAACAAAACTTGGTGAGATGGGAAACACTGGAAACTCCAGCGCTCCTCACCTTCACTGGGAAGTTGCAAATAGGGCAGGTGATACTGGTATGGATAAGAGTGCCATATTGAGTAGATTTGATCCATTATCAAAATATCCATCAACCGCACCTTTTGGTGGAGCATCTATCAAAGGTGGAAGTGGTAAGGGTGGTGGAATAGGAGCAGTCAATAAGGGTTCTGATTATAGAATCGTTTATGCTCCGATTGAAGTGGTAGAGTATGTAAGAAAACCTAGACCCAAATCAAATCCTGCTGTTTCTATGGTAAATAGTAGGGGAAGAAAAAAGAAAGTAAATCCTCTTCACAATATACCGTAAATGGCAGCGTCACAGAGTTCTGTATACGAAAAGTTTATAATCCTTTCTGCTGATGGGCAAAATCGTGCCGATATCGCAAATGCAGAATTTCGTGTCACGAGTTTTGATTACTATGAAAATATTTTGTCGCCATTTATTACTGGAACCGTAGTTATTTCCAGCACATCTGGTGCTGCAAAATCAAAAGAGGATAGACAAAATAGATCTGGTTCTTTACACAGTTCATTACCTCTCCGTGCTGGTTGCCAACTTCTTGTAAAAATAAAAAACGAAATCGGAGAACCACTAGATTTTTCTGTGGAAGATGATGAATACAAGAAACTCTATGTTACTAATGTAAACGTATTAGATAAGAATTCTACGTCAGAAACTCTACAGATTAGATTTTCATCAAGAACTGCCTGGTTGAATGAAACTAATAAGGTAGTGAGAAGTTATTCTGGAAAGATAAGTGAATCGGTCAAAAAGATATTGAAAGATGAACTGTCATTTGAAGATAGTAAGATAAACATAGATCCTTCCAGCAATTCGTACACATTCTTGGGGATGAATAAGAGACCTTTGGATTTGATTGCAATGCTTTGCATTAGATCTGTCCCATCTAATGTTGTTAACCCAGGATATTTTTGTTACGAAACCAAGAGTGGATTTAATTATCTCTCTGCAGACACATTAATCAATCAAGATCCTTTTGAAAGAATCTACAAATACAGTGGGCAACCTATTGCCACTGCTGAAACGAAAGATGATTCTAACAACTATAAGATAGCATCATTTAATACAACAAGACATCAAGATTTGTTATCACAAATTCGCTCTGGTGTTTTTGCTTCTAAAAATATATTTTTTAATCCTTCTATCTATGGATTTACAGAGATTGATATTACAGTAGAAGATAAGAAGTTGGCAAAAGATCCCAAGTTTTCAACTTTAGGTAAAAAAGAAGATCCACCTCCATTTTTATTTGGAGGTAAAAAAGGAAAAAGATATCATAGAATTCAGACGGCAATTTTTGATGTTGGTAAAGAATCTGGTGATGTAAATAATAGTCCAGAACTATATTGGGCTGCTGGTAGCACCAGATACAATATTCTGTTCTCTCAGGTTTATTCTGCGACAGTTCCTTGTAACACAGATCTTGAGGCAGGACACATATTAAAGTTGGAAATCGAATCCAATTCTCAAGACAAAGAACAAGGACCAGATGAATCTCAAAGTGGTAACTATATAATCCAGGCACTTCATCATCATTTTGAACCTAATAAATCAACAACATCAATGAATTTGATTCGTGATTCTTATGGATTGCATTTTACCAAATCACCTTCTGCACCAGCAGTTTCTCCACCAAAATCTTCTGCAAAACCATCACCTAAACCTGTTCCACCAGCAAAAAAACCAGAAAAATCGGCAAAAGTTGCAAAACCTGGACCTGATAGTTTGACAGAAATAGTTGGCGGTAAAATGCATGATGTTGATTGGGATTAATCTAAAACTCTATTAAAGTAAGACAGCAATGGAATCTAATAATACTGATGGTATAAAATTTTTTGGTGCTAATACCAACGAATGGATAGGTATTGTATTGAGTGCCGAATCTCAGCAAGAACAAATACAAGGAACTGGTGGTGTTGGATGTAGATATAAAGTCGCAATAATGGGACACCATCCAACAGATCAGGCAGAACTTAAAGATGAAGATATTGCATATGCATTAGTTCAGTTTGGTGTATGTGACGGCAGTGGTGGCGCAAATAAAATGAGAACACCAAGAATATCTCAGGGTGACGTTGTAAGAGGAGGGTTCCTGGATGGATCTGGCAAACAACAACCATATATTCAGGGTGTTCTTGGTAGAACTTCTGGCACTCGTTATGGTAAGGGAAGATTTGAGTCTAAAACTGGATTTTGGGGAGGATTAAAACCAGGAAATCTTTTAGAGAGAGATGAGACAAATGAAACTAGTAGTCCTCCTTGTGTTCCAAAAGCAATACCAAAGGGTTCTGGTAGTGACAAGACTGCTAAAAGAGAGACGGATAAGGAAGCACTAAAAGCAGCAGGAATTGACCCAGATGGAGAACCAAAGGTTGGAGAAGTTAAAAAACCAGAAGGTAATGGTTTAACGGCAGAAGAACAGGCAGAGATATTAAAAGAACAACAAACTGGCACAGTGAAAACTGACGAACAACTCCAAGCAGAAGAAGGTGGTCCATCTAACACTGTTCCAACCGAAGAAGTAGAAACCAGAGAACAACGCCAAGAAAGAGAAGATAGGGAAGCAGCACAGGCACTGCTAGATTCTGGCGAATTCCTGTTCTAAATATCAACACGGAGGAAAATATCTATGAGTTGCGCCAGAGCCGAATCACTAACATCAGGCAATATTATTATATCCGCAGATCCCTGTAAGGATAATACCTTTGCTAGAATAGAAGCATACCTTACTAACTTTTTTGATCGTCTATCAAAGATACAGGGTGCGGTTGATAATCTTCAGAACGAGATTAGATCTGTTGTTAAAGTTATTGGAGATACTATAACTGGATTCGTCAATAAAATTCTTGGATCGCTGAATGATAAGATTGCCGAACTAATTCCAAAAGCAATCCAAGCATTTGAGAATTTTTTATTAGGCACTGGAAGAACACCAGTAGAAATCGTTGCAATTGAGACTCCCCTCATTCCTGCAGTAAAAAAACTCCTTGATGGAATTTTCTGTGCAGCAACAAAGGTAATGAAGGGTGCAAAAGATGCACTGACCGACTTAATCACTGGTGCCGTTAAGAACGTTCTGAATGCCTCTGCTTGTGTAGTAGAAAATATCATCGGTGGATTTACCAATAACCTGATTAATACAATTGATTCTATCGTTGGTCCATTACTAGAACCAATCACTGGAATTTTAGGAACATTCTTTAAGTTTGATCTGAAGAATTTCCTTGTTACTGGAATCAATGCAGTAAGAAAAATTCAGAATCTTTTTGAGTGTGATGAAGAGAAGATTTGCCCAGCATCAACCAAATACAAGATTGATCAGGGTCCTCTAAAAGATATGAGTGAAGAGGACCAGGACAGTGCATTTAATAGAGTCTTCAGTGGAGTTGCACTTTCTCAGGGAGCAAAGAATCTTCAGTCAGACTTTGAGAAGAAATATGGTAAGTGGAGTGTATTTGGTGCTCCATTGGGTGAGGCATCAGATCTTGGACCTTGCAACTTTGGTAATGTAACCGAATGTGGATTACCTACGGCAACTATTTTTGGTGGAGACGGATTTGGTGCCGCTGGTAATGTAATTCTTGGAAAGATTATTGAGAATGTAGATACTGAGGATGCAGTTGGATCGGTTAAGAAAGTAGGAAGTATTGTCGGTGTTGATATTACAAACCCTGGTCAGGGATACACTGATACACCACTGATATCGTTCCAAGATGGTTGTAACAAGGGATATGGTGCTTATGGTAGATGTATTGTTGACCGCAATCCATCTTCTCCCACCTATGGACAAATTACTGGTGTAACAATTATAAGTGAAGGCGAAAATTATCCTGCCGATATTGATGAATTACCACTTTATATTAAGGGTGTCGTAATTGAGGATCCTGGTTCTAATTACGAAGAAGATGATACTGTTGAGGGTCTTGACCTAACAATTAGAGATGGAAGAGTTGTTGCCGCAAATATTAAACCTGGATTTGGATACAATGGATTACCAGACCTAAATATCAATAGTGATACTGGATTTGGAGCAGTATTGAGACCTATTATGACTGTTGCAACTCCACAAACAGAAATCGTCCAAGTCATAGATTGTATTAGTTAATTATGGGGCAGGAAACTAGGACTACGGAGGTATTAGGACCAAAGTGTGTAATAGAAACTGGCAATCCTCAAATGGGAATGTCAGGTAGAGATTCTACTAAAATATTATGCACTAATGATATGGCAATGAGATTTATTTTATCTCATACTGAAAGTGGTTTGAGTAAAATAACGACAGAGGGTACAGTACTAGTTGAGGCAGCTGCCAGTCCCAAATTGTCAGAAGGAGTAACAGCATATAAGATTATTGCCCATAAAGGAGACTTTGACTTAAATGTTGATAAGGGAAGCACAAAAGTATATGCCAGACAGATAGTTCTTCAGGCAAGTAAAGAGATTGTTATTGATGCTCCGAATATAAGAATTGGTTCTGATAATGATGGTGCAACCAAAGATATTAAAATCATTGGACAACATGTAGATATTAAGTCAAAAAAAGGAAATTTAGCAAATTCTTTAATGGAAAGCAGTTACTTAAAGGCATTTGACGGAACTTTGGTTTCTGACCTTGCACTTATTGCCTCTGGTTCTCCATTGGCGGCTGCTGCCAAAGTCGGTGCAGAAGTAGCGAAAAAACTTTTTGGATAACAAGAAATGGCAATTCCAAATAATAGAAGATCCGTAAGTGTTGGTAATAATGTATTTGAGAATCTATATGTTTATGGTGATTGTGAATTTGATAAAGATGTAACCATCAATGGAGAATTCAAGTATGATAATCTTTCAGTAAAAACATTATCCGTTGAAAATTCCTTTTCAGTTGGCGATGATGTAAAAGTATCTTCGGGTATTGTGACCGCAACAAAGTTTGTTGGGAATGGGGCAGACTTAACGGGTATTGTTTCTATTCCAACTGGCGTCATTGTAATGTGGTCTGGAACTACAATACCTTCTGGATGGGCACTTTGTGATGGAACCAACAGCACACCAGATTTGAGAAATAGATTTATTGTTGGTGCCAATGATGCCAGCAAAACTGGAATTACAACGCAAACAGGACCAGGATTTAATGTTACTACTGGTGCCATTGATGATACTTATGAACCTGGTGATATTGGTGGTGAAGTTGCTCACAAATTGACTGTCGCTGAAATGCCACAGCATAATCACACTGATTCGTATAACGTTGCTTCTCAGGGTCAAGACCAGGCAGGTTCAGGATCTGGTGATAATGATAATGTTGGACAAACTAATACAGGTAATAAGGGTGGAGATAACTTTCACGAAAACAGACCACCATACTATGCTCTTGCCTTCATTATGAAGACCTGACCAGTTTCCTGACTGGCACAGTTGACACCCCCACCTAAGTGCCCTATAATATGTGGGTAATCAACGGAACACCCCATGGGCACCGCACAAGAATCTGTTCTCGGCATCGTTATTGACGTTTGCACTCGCTCCTTCCTTCTGCTCAGCGATGAAGGTAATGAAAAGATGGTAAACTGTGATACCGTCCAGGAATTTATGAACGTTCTGGAAGTTGTGACTGCTAACCTTAATGAAGACCAGATTGAGTATGCCGATCTTGCTATTCAGGGAGAAGAGTATTGATGGAAGTATTTACGGTTAAGGAATGGGAAGACAACTTTGATTCCCTCCTTGAGAGGGTAGAAAATGGAGAGCATATAGGTATTATGG
>Ga0208644_1004774_pt1 | contig 10135 bp, 25 predicted proteins | sample VirMetDEL_Nov_18_FD_184517 | JGI IMG/M metagenome (GOLD analysis project Ga0208644, IMG submission 184517) | Aqueous microbial communities from the Delaware River and Bay under freshwater to marine salinity gradient to study organic matter... | ecosystem: Environmental > Aquatic > Marine >...
AAAAGAAACACAACAAGTTTCTGGAGCTAAAGTCTAAAGCAAACAAAGCTCATCAACAATCTATTCAGTTGATGAATAAAGTGTTGCAAACAGAAGATCAATTATTGTCAGTTAGATAATAATTGTACAATAAAAAAAACAAACAACGATAAGTTGTGAAACAACTAGAAAGGATACTATGCTTAACCAAAAACAAAACCAAGAATTACAACAAGTATTAAACTTTACCCCTTACGAAAATCTTACAGAAAGAGAGAAAGCTATCTACATGACTGCTGCCAGGAATGGATATAACTTAGGGATGAAACACAAAAGACAAATAGATAGAGTGGAAACTATTTTATTTAATAAAGAAATTATTAATCAAGCCAATGCCAAACCTAAGAAGCAATATAAAAAGATCAATACTAATCGTGCTTGTAAAACTACAGAAGCTGCTATTGATACTGCCAAAGACATTGTGGCAAAAACTATTCAGCATTATGGAGTTTCTATGGAAGATTTTGTTTCCATTAAGAAGTTTAATTCTTTGGTACAAGCAAGATCTATGGCAATTAACTTAATCAAAGAAGTATTAAATATATCTTTAAATTCAGTTTCTCACTTTGTAGGAAACAGAGATCATACTACGATCATACATCATTTGAGAATGAAGTATGAAAAGAAACACTTATGGGAAGAGAACAAAAGAATTTGGGAAGATTACAATACGATTAAAGAATCTTTGTAATGCAATTATTTAATGACGATTGTCTAAAGGTATTACCAACGATACCTGATAATAGTGTTGATTTAATTGTTACTGACCCACCTTATAGAATGACATCAAGAGGTAATGCTGGAAATAGTGGTGGAATGTTTTTAAAAGATATTAATAAATCAGGTAAAGTGTTCAGCCATAATGACATACTAATTTCAGAATGGTTGCCACATTGTTATAGAATTTTAAAAGATTCTGGTCATATTTATATTATGACAAACCACATAAACTTACACGAATATTTAAACATAATTAAAAGCACAGGTTTTCATTTTATAAAAAGTTTAATTTGGAATAAAGGAAATAAAATAATGTCGCAATATTATATGAGTCAATTTGAGTACATATTATTTTGCAGAAAAGGTTTCGCTAAAAAAATAAATAATTGTGGCACAGCAGATATAATTGATATTCCAAATAAGAAACAAAAAAATTCAGAAGGTTTAAATTTACATGACACAGAAAAACCTGTTGGTTTAATGAAAGTTTTAATTGAAAATAGTAGTATAGAAAACCAAACTGTTCTTGACCCATTTATGGGTATAGGTTCTGCTGGAGTATCTTGTAAAAATCTTAATAGAAATTTTATTGGTATAGAAATGGATAAGAACTATTTTGATATTGCTAAGAATAGAATTGAAACAACTTTAATCTAATCTTTAAATCCAGCTAATAAACTTTTGTAAGACTTGGTAGAGATCGTAGATTTAGATTTAGTTCTGGATGTACCAGCTTTCTTTCTCTTATTAATATTGTAGTACAAACCTTTCTTTGCCATCTTACCTGATTTAGTTTTGTGATACTTAGATTTCATATTAACCTTTCATTAATAAGGATTGAAATGCTTTACCTGATTTTTTTTCCATGCCTTTTAGTTTTTTCTTTTTAATCGTAGCATAAAAAACAGACTCACCTTTTTTCATACCATATTCTTTTTTCATAGCACTCATCATTTTTTTACCTTTAGTAGTTAGTGGCATATAATTTTCTCCTTGGTGGATTAGTTAATCTTCCTATAGTAGCATTATGAACATAAAGATTAAAGCAAAAACCATGGCAGAATAATTTATGTTCAGCATTAATAATCCAACCGCCATTGGTGGTCCTATGTTCCTTGTTGCAGATACCGCAGTTACCTACAATAAATTCTCTTGCTTTCTTTTTACGCATTAACTTTTCTTATGGCGTGCAGCAAACTTCCTAGCAGCTTCCTTACTACCGAACCCCCATGCTTTCAATGCTAGTTTTAATCTAGTAGGATCTCCATTCTTATTTAACAAAGAACCTTTCATGTTGCCAAACCTTGCAGCGAAGCTAACTCTTCTTGGATTTGTGCCAGACTTGATAGGAGCTTTTAAATTAGATCCTTCTTTTCTGTTGAAGTATTTTCTTCCAGCTTCATTTAAACCACCAGAAGGATTTTGATATCTTTTTGCAACCATATTAAATTCCAGTATACTTAAAAGGATTTAAATGGTCTATAGTTGTATCCATATTTTTGTTGATACATTTACAGTCTTTTAATAAGCAACAAAAACCCATGTATAATTTATAGATACATTTCATATATCTTTACCTTTGATGGTAATATGAGCTACCACCTTATCTTTGTTGCTGCCTTCTTTTATTCTATACCCTGTAGTGCCATGATTATAAGCATCCACAACGCCAAAATTTTTAAATATATTTTTATTCCTTTTCTCTTTAGATACTTCTTTAGAGTGTTTAAGTAATATGTCATCGTGTCTTTGTTTCATTAAACATTCCTGGGTTAGGAGATTGTGCTGATACTCTCTTAGCAAATTCCTTCATACCTTTATCCTTATAACAAGTACAAGGTTTAGTTGGTTTAAGAACATACAATTCTCTCCATAATTTATTTTCCATTCTACCAAAAAAAGTTAATAATTTATCTAAAATAAATCTGCGTATCTTATTACAAACAGATCTTTTTTGGCAACCACAAAATTTTCTCATAGCGGTTTACCCTGACCTTTGGCAAACTTCTTGGCTTTATGCTTTTTGGAATGTCTACCTTTTCTTCTTATCTTTTTTTTTGGTAGTTTTGCTAGTCCTAGAAGATTTTTTTTTGCCATATCGTTCTCCAGTTTGTTGTGATAATAAACTTATCTTCTTGGAATACTGTGAACTGAACATTTTGTAAATATCTTGTGACATTATTTTTTCTTCAATAAATCAATACCTGGCTTTAATCCATAGATAGAACCAAATATTCCTACTACTAACCATTTATAAAATTCTGGGAAATTATTAAAATATTCAAAGAACATATCTAATTTTTCTTTCGCATGAGGATCTCCGGAGAAGATAGACCAAGCAAGAATAACAATAGGTAAGCATACAATGATAAGCACTAGCTCATCTTTCCAACCTTGGTTCTGATTATCTATAACTTTAGATTGGTATTCAACTTCGCCTTTAGCTACTCGTTCCATATAGTTTCGTTCAGCAAGTGCTTCTAAGCGTTTGGTTTCTTGCCTTTTGTTAAATACATCTACTCCTGTTTTAAATAGAGTTGGTAAGATACTCCAGATCATTTGTTAGAACTCCTCATAATATAAGATAAAGATTTAGCTCTGGATGGTGTTTGTTCATACCATTTAGAATCTAACATCTCTTCACTTGCCTTGGTATAATCCTGTTCTTTGAGAGCTTCAAACATTTTCTTAAACTTGGAAACTCCTGTCTTGCCTAATTGAAAACACATTTCAATAATGACACCTCTTGCAATATAATTAATAGAAAGATCTTTGCACAATTCATCTGCTCCTTCTTTGGCTTTGGCAAAATCTTCTTCAAATACTTCTTCTAAGATGGCTTCAGGGTAAGTAACTCCTGAGACAAATCTATCCTCTGATGTAACTAGATGACCCCAACCCACAGTAGCAAAACCTAGATGATCGTAGTACACAGTATCTCGGAAACCTTCATGTTCCTTAATTCTGTATTTTAACTCTTCCATCCTCATAGACATATAATATTTTTACATTTAAGTCTTTTTGTTTTTTATTGGCACATCTATTGATTCTAGTACCTTCTCTGCAGCCATAGCTTCTGTTCTTTCTGAAAGACACAGATTTAACATCATAGTTAATATACTCTTTTGTTTTCACATTGAAAGTAACAATATCTATAGGACCAACTCCATGGATAGCTTGAAATACAATAGTATCAGGGAGTCTAGCAAGGTAGGTAAGAGCTACTAACTCTGATACAATACCTTTATTATGTTTGTCATTAATAGCCATAACACTATATAGTTGTATAGCTATATGTAGTGTATGTGTAAATAGATACTACTAGATATTGTTAGCTGTAATTTGCTTGTGTACAAGTAAAAGAAAAGAATACTTTAGCATCATTAACAGTTGCTTCATCCATAGTGTTTAGTATTTCTATAGCTTTCTTGTATCCTGATACTGCACATTGTTTATGACTAGAGTAGGAAACAGGATCTTGTATTCCTTCTCCACATTGTCCAGCAATTATAGAACAAGCATACATAACTAACATAAACTTCATGTTAGATACTATGACAGAATAAAACTATTTGTCTAAATATTTTTTAATATCTTCTTGCCAATCTTTAAAGAACTTCATTACATCTGCATTGATCTTTTCTACAGACTCTTTCCATTCCGCATAAGTTGGAAACTTAAAAGGATTATTAAACATAACTTAACCACTCCATTTCTTCGTTGTTGTAAGGTAACATATAGGTGCATATAATGTTGCACCGCAATATAGTCAAGGGTTAGTTTTTAAAATAAGATAAAGCCGCAGCTATAATACCAGAGATAGCAATCAATAACCAAATAGCACCTTTGCCTTTATTAATATCAGCTCTTAGTTGCTTTTGTTCTTCTTTAAGCTCTTTAATCTCTCTGCAGATATATTCCAATTTTACTTCTGTAGAAGATTGCTTAGTCATTTAATTATGGCTTTGTAGGAAATACAACAGCTTTCACTTCTTCTACTGTTAGTAATCCTTCAGTTATATCTCTTAATGCTTGTCTGTATGCAGACATTTCTGGAGATAAGGTTTGGTCAGATAATGCTAAATAATCTGTAGCAGATAACAAAGCATTTCTTTTTTGTCTTAAATCATTCATGGCTCTTTGATAAGCACCACCTAACCAAGCTGATTCTTCAGCTTGTCTTTGTGCAATTTCTTCTGCGGTTAGAGGTACTTGAATACCATTTACTATTTTATGTTCCATATGTTCTCCTTTATCATATTTTTAATTAATGCCAAACATTAAAATTTTTCCAGCATCTATATTTCCGCTAGACATTTGGAATTTAATGTTTGTTAATGCTGAAGTAGTATTGGCATATCCAGCAACATAATCATCATTAGCAAAATCTGCGGCATTATAAGCAGAACCTCTACCAATAAAATGTTTAACATAGGTAGTGGAAGATGGATTAAATATTGTTAAATAGCCATTTGCTGTTTGGTCATTATTATTTCCTATATCATAAAAAAGTTGTTGATATGCTGTAGATTGTGCAAGGTCATTATCTGTTGCATAAAAAATTCCAGCGATTGAATCTGATTCATTATGATACCCACCAAAATATGTTGATGTTTTAGTTACATTGTAATTACTGCCACCATCTGTAGAAAAATTAAACATAAGATCAACACTATCTGTCGCTGGGTGCATATTCACAAAAAAGAACTTATACTCTTTATAATTCCCCAATGAAAATTCTATACTAGCAGAAGATGAAGCAGTAGCACTAGATACTAATACCATATCTCCTAAAGAAACTGGAAGTGTGGTTACATTTGCGACAGCTTTATTATTTAATTTAGTTAGTGCCATGAGCAAACTCCTTGTTTGTGAATGTTATCCATTATTTAATCCCATACATTTTAATTGTACCAGCGTCTATGTTGCCTGAATTTTGTGCAAATATAATTGCATTAACGGCTGAAGTAGTATTTCCGTAACCAGCCATGTGTATATCAAAAGAAAATTCTGCTGATTGATAAGATTGTGTTCTAGCAATAAAATGTTTAACATATGTTGTAGAACTTGGATTAAATAAATACATTCCACCTGAACAACTTTCATCATTAGCATTACCAATATTATTCATAATTGGTTGATAGCCAGTTCCTTGTGCTAAATGATTTGCTTCATAACCAAGCAATGCAGTATTATCAATCTCATTATGAATGCTTCTAAAATATGTAGTAGTTTTTGCTATATTATAATTACTTCCACCATCAGAACTTATATTAAATTGAAATATTGAACCATCATTTTGTGGGTGGATATTAATAAACTCAAAATAATAAACATCATAAGTGCTATCAATACCGCTTGTGAAGCTAATTGAACTAGAACCTGATGCAGTAGCCGTAGATAATAATACAGGACTTCCACTAGGTACTAGTGGGAAGCTAGTAATATTAGAGATGGAGTTATTATTGTGATAAGTAAGTGCCATTATTTTACTCCATATAATTTTATGATTCCGTCATCTATGTTTCCTGATGACATTCTAAACTGAACTGCGTTTACGGCAGAGGTTGTGTTTCCGTAACCAGCTACATAAGTGTTTAAAGCATTTGAACTATTGGCATTTTGATTTGTATTTGTAATAAAATGTTTTACATATGTTGTAGAAGCTGGATTAAATAATTGCATACTACCACTTAAATTTTCGTCAGATGCATTTCCTAAAGTGTAAGCCAAAGGTTGGTACGCAGTTGATTGTGCCAAATCATAACTAGAAATATATTCAAGATAACTATCATTATCTGCTTCAGCATGACCAGCCATAAAAAAAGTGCTTGTTTTAGTTACATTATAATTACTTCCAGAATCTGTACTTAAGTTAAATTGAAAATTTATATTATTAGAAGCTGGGTGGCAGTTAATAAACTTAAATATATAGCTAGAGTAAGTAGAATCTAGCACCACTCCATCTGTACCATCTACAAAGGATATACTTGCAGAAGCACTAGCTGTAATTGATTTAATTAAAATTAAAGCACCAGTAGGGATAGAAGCTGGTACTGCCGTTATATTTTGTAATGCGTTATTGGATACAGATATTAGTGCCATAAATTATTCTCCAATAACGAATTTAACTCTTTGTTGGAACTCTGTGGAAACAAAGCATTATTAGAAACAGAAATAAGAGCCATGTCTTACTCCTTTGGATTATCAGCTTTGATTTGTGAAATCCTTGCTTTCCAGCTATCTATACCATTATCGTAAATTTCTTCTAGTTGCTTATCCCAAGAACCATATAAAGATTTTCTAGTTGCTTTAATCTTTTCATTGTTCTCATAAGTAGTTGCTTGTGCTTCAAAAGCATCTAATTGTGCTTGAGTAGGTTTAGCAATAGATAAGTTCCATTCTTTGATGTAAGCACCTTTGCCATCATCTTGAAGTAATACATCTTTTAAGAAATCTATTTCTTGATTTGCGTATAGTTTTATTTTTGTACTTAATTGTGTCATAATAATTCCTATTCTATAATTTTATATCCGCCAAAATATGCTGAATTTGCTGATACAGATCTTGTTCCACCAGAATTTTGATAAATTCTTACTTCTACATAATCTGCAACAGATAAATTTACTATTCTTGTTGTTGTTCTTTTAAATGTTTGACTAGCGGAAATAATATCTGAAATTGTACTTTGATAACTACCTGCTTGGTTAACCATAATACTAAATTCTATGGTATTACCACTTGCCATACTCTCCATTTGAAAACCAGCAGAAAAACTATAAAGACCATTTTGACCACTAGGTACTGTAAATTTATATGTTCCTGTATCAAAACCAGAACCATTATTTACAATAGCATTATTAAATCCAATGGTAGTCCAAGTTGCATTTGAAACACTAAAATCACTACCAGTTATATAAGCTAAAAATGCTGGAGTATTACTTTCACCAGCACTAGCAAAAGTATTATCTCCTCTTAGGAATGTTGTAGCATCTTTAGTTCCAGTAGCAGAAAGTTTAGCAAGTCCAATTGTACCATCACTAACAGTTCCAACATTTAATACATCTCCAAGTACAGTTATAAAGTCTATGCTATCAGAACCAGTTAAAGCAGAAGCAAATACAATGTTTGAACCTGATATAGTATAAGAATCAAAAGGTGCTTGAATAACTCCGTTTAAGGATACTATGCAATTCGCTGGAGTTTGTGGATATACTGCAACACTATTTTTAGTAAGTGCATAGGTATCAGTAGTAGTAGCTGTAATTGCGTCTAGTACTTGATAATTTCCAATGATGGGTTGTCGTCCAAGATATGCCATTAGTTAGTTTCCTTTGGATATTGTGCTTTTACAGCATTGATGGCATCTTGCCAATTATTAGTTCCATTAATCTTATCCCAATATTGCATATCTAATTGTTCTTGTATTGTAGGATATGACTTTGCTCTATCTCTTTGGTATTGTTTGGCTTTGTATTCTGCAATTAGTTCTTGTTGTTTAGCAAGGATAAGTTCATTAGATATTGGTGTTGTTCCATTGTGCCAAGTGATTTGATTAATGTCATCTGCATTTACAGAAACTTCTGCATTAGGATTTATTTTAAGTATTGATTTTATAATTAAATCATTCATTATTTTTATCCTTCTATTTCCATACAAACAATGCTGTGATTAACACTTTGTCCACCTAATTTTACACTTGTGGCACTATTTGATCTAAAATAAAGTTCATACGATAATGAAGATATGGAACTAGGTGCATCTAAATGAACTAAAGTAGCTGAAGCAATAAATCTTGAACTATCACCATACATATTTGTCATTCCACCACTAGCATTACCTAAATTTGTTGTTCCATCTCTAAAAATAGTCAAATAAATTTGCCTACCTGATGCATTTGTATCACTATCTGTCATTACATAAATTAAAACTTTATTTGATGTAGAAGATGGGGTTATGTTTACACTTAAACCAGATGAAACAAAACTAGTAGAAGAAGTTGAAACATTAACTGCTGTTAATATACTTTGAACTACTTGCAAAACTTTTCCACCACCAGCACCAGTTACAGTTTTACCAGTTAAATCAAATGTTGAATTAATATCATCTCCAACAATAGTACCATTTGCAATCTTAGCAGAAGTTACAATTCCATCTCCTAAATCAGCACTTGTTAAAGGTACTGGTGTTGGTTTATTTCCGATAAACGGCATTATGCTACACTCCTATTTTCTTTAATTATAGACCATCTTTTTTTGTGAGATAAACTCATTTTTAATTTTGTTTTTTCTGATGCTTTGTTTCCCAAATTAAATTTATTTCCTTTCATAAACTTACTTTGTTCTTTTCTTTGTTCTAATGAAATTATAACATTAAGTCTTCTTTTATTTCCAATTAATGAATTACTAATTTTTTGTTTAGTTTCATCTGAAAGTTTTTTATTTTTTATTTTAATAAAAAAACTTATTGGTTGTTTTTTTCCTTTTTTAGTATTACTAATTTTTTCTCTTGTTTCTTTATTAAAAGAAGGATTATTTAATTTCATATAATTTGAATATTTAATTTTATTAATTTCATATAATTTACTAGAATAATTAAAATTTCTTTTAACATACTTTGTTTTCATTTTGCTCATGCAAAGTAATGCTTTAATCATTTTAAATTGATATTTTTTAATAACACATTTTGTTAATAATAAATGAATAATAAAATGTTCTCTAGCTGTCAAAAAAACTAAGTTATTTTTATTATTTGAACCACTACAACTCTTAGGAATAATATGATGCTTTTCAACATAACAAGATAATACTCTGTTCTTTGCTCTATCAATTATAGAGTCATGCCATTTCTTATATTTGTTATCTAAGAACATTTAACTCCTTATTATTAACTACTGATAGCATCCACTACGGACACCCAACAGTCTAATGAACTTGCAGTATCAGAAATTACTTTTAAAGCATCTCCTGATTGAACTACAAACTTAGCTCCACCATCTAATACTTGTAATGCAGAACCAGCAGGTATCGGTGCATCTTTGACTAGATAAATGTCGTTTGAACCATCGTTGATATAAACTGAAGCAATAACACTAGATGCTGTAACATTCGCTACTGAAATACCTACTACTGTATCATAACTGTCAGCAGTAAATAATGTAGCAGCAGATGTACCTACATCGTTGCTTGTGTATCTTCTAAAGTTTTGTGCCATATGTTCTCCTTATTATAATGCGATTGCCATTGCAATAGCAAATCCGTTAGTTGCAAATCCACTTGTATCAACAGCTTCAACAGCGTTCCAAGTAGAACCATTCCAATATTTAATTACATTGGTTGTTGTATTAAAATATAAAGCACCATCTATTAAAGCATCA
>Ga0208644_1004778_pt1 | contig 10129 bp, 7 predicted proteins | sample VirMetDEL_Nov_18_FD_184517 | JGI IMG/M metagenome (GOLD analysis project Ga0208644, IMG submission 184517) | Aqueous microbial communities from the Delaware River and Bay under freshwater to marine salinity gradient to study organic matter... | ecosystem: Environmental > Aquatic > Marine >...
ATGATGAATATGTACAATCAACGTGCTATGCAAATGGCACAGGGTGGTGCTGTACGTAAGATGCAGGTAGGTGGTACACTTAATGATAAACAATTTCAAAGTGCTGTTCCTACACTAAACCCTGAAGCTACATTACAAAGGCTACCAGAAGCACCACGTCAAGAAACTGATAGAGCATATGGAATTAAACCTACTGGACCCGGATTAACTAGAGCTATGGGTGAAGATGGTATTGGACCTCAACCTAATGTTGGTAAGTTGCCAATGGGTAAAATTCAACAATTAGACCCAAAAATAGCTAAACAGATGAGAAGAGAAGCAGAAGATTTTAATGCAGGTCTTCCACCACTTGGTGGTCAACCTATGCTTGCCAAGACTCAAGCTGTAGGTGAAGACGATGGAGGTATGGGCGGTAGACCTTTAAGCAGCCTTATGACGCAAGCTGTTGGAGAAGATGGTAATATGGCTGATGCCATAGCTAGACCTATAGGTGCAACTAGAGCTATGGGCGAAGATGGCACTGGTCCTAGACCTTTAATAGCCAATCGCCCTGTATCAACAACTAGAGCAGTTGGAGAAGATACAGGTATGCTTCCGTTTGACCCAAACAATCCTCCAATAGCAACAACTATGGCATATGGTGAAGAAGACCCTAACTTTGACCCAAACAATCCTTTTCAGCCTATATTTGACAGACCACCACCTATGCAACCACCTGAGCTACCACCTATTGCAAAAACTATGGCTGCAGGTGAAGATGATGGTTTTCCTACACAACCTCAACCTTTACCACAGCAGTATATACCTACAACACAACCATATCAACCACCTGAAGACCCTTATGCTGACTACAGAAAAAATGTAGAAGTTTTTCCTGAGACAGGCACATTTAAAAATCCCGCTATTCAAACTTCTTTTGATGAGATGTCTAAAGAATTAGAAAAAGAATTAGCACCTACTCCTAAGCCAGAGGATTTGAAAAAAAGGTCAGATTCAATATTAAAATATGTGCAAAACATATATAGTGGTCCTCTGTATAGAGAAGATGGCAAGACTTTTACTGAAGAGTTTAAAAAATATGCACAAGATTCTGGTATAACTGTTGATGGCTCACTTTTAAATGTACAAAAAGACAGCCCTATTGCTACCATACCAGGCTATTTACCTGCACAACCTAAGAGCAAAAGAGATATAACAGACATAACTGCAGAACGTCTCCAAGACCCTTCATTACCTCCTAGTGCAGTGGTTAAAGGAGAAGGTGTACAGCAAGACCCTAGTCAAATGATAGGAACTGATGTCGGTCAGGTTGAAGGTTCTGTTGCAGTTCCTACTGCTATGGCTACTACAACTATGGCAGAAGTACCTACACAAACAGACACTGCTACTATGACTGCAGCGGATAGTGCTACTGCTGTGAACACAGCTTTAAATGCTACACAAGCAGCTCAAGTAGACCCCAATGACCCAAGAGCTAAGATTACTGCAGCACAACAAACAACATCAAGTGTTGGTAATTTAGATGCTGCTCAAGGTAATGCTACACTGTTAGAGAACCCTGTACAACGGGAGATACAGGATGGTGAATTAATATCAGGTGTAGCAGATGCAGAGAAAGCTTCAAAATTCACTGAGCAAATACAGGCAGCTACTGCTACTCCTTCAGCAAAAGCTACTGTACAAGGGCAACTAGCTGAACTTACTGCAGACTTTGATGCTAACAATCCCCCTGCATGGGCAGCTGGAACTCTTCGTGCTATCCAAGGTAAACTAGCAGCTAGAGGTTTGGGTGCATCTTCAATTGCAGGTCAAGCACTTATACAAGGTGCATTAGAATCTGCCCTTCCTATAGCACAAGCTGATGCACAGACACAGGCACAGTTTGAATCACAGAACTTATCTAATAGACAACAGAGAGCCATGCTTGCTGCACAACAACGTGCACAGTTCATAGGTCAAGAGTTTGACCAAGCCTTTCAAGCAAGAGTTCAAAATGCTTCTAGAATAGCTGATGTAGCTAATCAAAACTTTACTGCTGAACAACAGATAGCACTAGAGAATAGTCGTGTTGCTAACACTATGAATTTACAGAACTTGAGTAATAATCAAGCGTTGGTTATGGCTGAAGCTTCTGCTCTCGCTAACTTAGATACAGCTAATTTAAATAATAGACAGCAAGCAGCAGTTCAAAATGCACAGTCATTCTTACAAAGAGACATGGCTAACTTAAGTAATCGTCAACAGACAGAATTATTTAAGGCACAGCAAAGGGTACAATCACTATTTACTGACCAAGCTGCGGAGAATGCTGCTAGACAATTTAATGCATCAAGTCAAAATCAAACTGACCAATTCTTTGCTAATCTAGCAACTCAAACAGCACAGTTTAATGCGACTCAAGCTAATGCTCAATCCCAATATAATGCAGGTCAAAGAAATGTGTTAGAAAGATTTAATGCTGAACTTAACAATCAGCGTGATACTTTCAATGCACAGAATCAATTGGTTATAGCTCAAAATAATGCACAATGGCGAAGACAAATTGCTACAATAAATACAGCTACAGTAAATCGTGTCAATGAAATAAATGCTACTAATTTATTGCAGACATCTAATCAAGCTTACAATAACTTGTGGAACTATTATGGGGATACAATGGAATGGGCATGGACATCTGCTGAGAATGAACTAAATAGATATGCTGACATGTCTATTGCTAACTTAAATGCTGACACTCAAGCTGATGTTGCGAGACGAGGAGCATCAACAGCTGCAGGTAATGCTATTGGTAGCTTGATAGGTACATTAGGAAGTGCTTATATCATGTCTAGTTTTGGTGGTTTTTGTTGGGTAGCACGAGAAGTCTATGGTAAAGCAGACCCACGTTGGTATGTATTCCGTATGTGGCTAAACTACAAAGCACCTAAATGGTTTGTTAAATTATATAAAAATTATGGTGAAGACTATGCTAAGTTCATCAAGAATAAACCTGTGCTTAAATGGGTTACTAAAAAACTAATGGACTTAGTAGTTGAAAAGAAAAGGATGGTGTCATATGGCTAGTCTTGGAAATAATCCTGCACAGACTTTATACAGAAATCTTCAAGTTGAAAAAGGTGAGGATACAGATGTAAAAGCTACTCGTGGTTTATTAGCACGTGGTCAAGCAAATAAGGTTAGGAAAGAAATGGATGTAGAGCAACCTTCTATTAGGGTTGCTAAACATGTATCTATTATACGTAGAAAAAGAGAAGAAGTAAATGGCAGAGCTTAATGAAATTGTACTAGATGCTCCTATAGCAGGGCAACATATGACATCAGAGTTAGGTGGTAGACCTTGGCAACAAGCACCTCAATATACTACTGTTGATGAAGCTATTGAATATTACTTAGATAGAATGGCATCTGAAGATTTTGCTGACCAACTAGTAGATGTGTTGGAGATGGATGTACCTGTCACAACTCTTGCTAATACAATTCAGATGGCAGGTGTTATGGATGGTAAACACAGTATCGATGTAGGCATGTTAGTGATGCCATTACTTATGGAAATGATTATGCTTGTTGGTGATATGGCAGGTATTAAGTATGATAGTGGTATGGAGAATCCTAATAAAGGTAAAACAAGAGATACATTATTAGAAAGTGTACGAAGCAAATTACAAACTGAATTAGATGCAAAAGAAGGTATGTTGTTCACTGAAGATGAAATTAAAGAAGAAGATGATATAGAGATGGATGATACTAGTGATATATCAATGGAAGATGAAGAAATGAAAGAGCCTAAAGGCTTAATGGTGAGGAGAACACAATGAGTTTTGCTACAGGTTTTATAACAGGTCTAGCTAAAAGTGTAGATGAACAACTTAAAACAGATATGAAACGTACTCAAGATAGAATTGATGGTATGGCACAATATCGTGTTACTCGTAGACGAGCAGAGTTAGAAAGACAAGACAAAGACAAAGAAGAGTTAAGAGAAAGTGTTTTAAAATTAGCAAGTTTAGTTGGTGGCGATACAACTAAAGCTATACAAATGTATAAAGCTGTAGGAAATAATATATCGGATGCTAATAAATTTTATGATGTAGCCCTTAAAAGTCAAAGAACTTTAGGTGATGATTTTGATATATATAAAGGTGTAGAATTTGCTAGTGTGAACGCACCTGAAAATATTAAACCCGCTGATTATTTAAATAATTTTATAGACGGTTCTGTTAGACAACTTAAACCTTTACCAGCATTAGATAGTGATGTTTCTTCTGGTTTATATGGTGCTTTATTTAAACCAAAGATAGGTGAACAAGTAATGAGACAAACAGATGCCATTGCTCCTATACCTAAATCTGAATATAAAGATACTTCTTTTATACCTCCAGCAAAAGTAAATTTCAATGAGTTTCTAGATTATAAGAAATATCAAAAGGATAATCAAATAGCATCTAAAAGTAGCTTTGAAGCTCAATATAATGAGTATGATACCGCAGCCTTTTATGAGAAAGACCCTGAAAAGAAAAAGCTATTAGAGAAAAAGCGTGATGATTTTTATAAGAAATATGAAAGAGGTAAGGAGCTAAATAAAAGTTCTACAGGAAAAACTACTTCACTGTTTAGTAAGGAAAGTATTACTAGTGTAATACAAAAAGCAAATATAGCTGCAATAGATGGTGCAGGATATACAGAGGGTGTAGGTGAAAACTTAAAGGTATTATTAAATGGAAATGAAGGACCTGTCTTTGAAGCTAAAATGAATGCACTGAAAGGTTTAAGAAAAAGATTTGAAACTACTGACCCTAAAGATGAACCTATATTGTTTAGTGCGTTAAAAGCAGAAGAGGATGCACAAAAATTTCAAAGAAATGCTTACATACAAAAGCAAGAGAATAATTATATTGCTAATACTAAGGATGAGGATGCAGGTATCTATGAAAAGTATCAGACTCAAGATACAACAAAACAATTGTTTACAAATTTACCTCAAGCAGCTTCGGTGGAAGCACAATTTAAACAAGAGTTAAAGGCAATAAAGCAAACTGCTAAGAATGAGGGGTACACTCCCGGCAAAGTCATAGAGTACATAGCTCCTAATGGAAGACTGCTTAAACTAATATGGACAGGAAACAGTTTAATACAATGATGATTGATGATGATTCCGACCTTGCTACTATAAGTATGGGTGGTGATGAGGATGTAATAAAACCAATAACAACAACGCTAAACAATACTTCAGAAGAGAAAGAAGATGACTCTGATATTGAAAGTATTAATATGTCTTCTAACATTCAAGAAGATGATGATGTTATTGAAACTGATTTATCTAATGCTACTATACAAAAACAAAACACTGAATTAGTTACAAAAGAAACTACCTTCCAAGACACTTTGTATAATCAATACAGCAAAGAATATCCTGAACTATTTAAAAACGGTAAACTAGAAGATGTAGAAGGTGCTTTAGAAAAAGGCATTATATCTGAATATAGTTACGTGCCTGTAGGAGATGATGAGCCTACTGTTCAGCCACATTCAAGCACTGTATTTGAAGATGACAGGGGATTACCTGTCTCCTATATATACAACAAACCTGACGAAGCAGAAGTATATCAAAAAGAAAGTTTAGCTGAACAGATGGAGTCTAGTTTCAGAACGGTTAATCTATGGAATGAACCTGAAGCAGAGCCTATTAAAGCTGAAGACTTACCTGATGCCTATGGTCAATATAAAAATGCTCAAGGTAAAATAGTAGAAGTTCCTTTTGTGGGTGGACAAGTTTTACAGGGAGTGGATACATCTGGTTTAACTGAGGTTAAAGATAGTTCAGGTAAGCACGTAGTTAAAAACAGCTTAATGAAACAAATGGCTGATATACCTGTTATAGGTCCTAGCTTATTAAATGGTTTAATGGAAGTAGCAGAAGGTATAGAGTACGTTCCAGCAGCATTTAAAGACGTAGTAGAGCAAGCAGGTAATGCTTTATATAAAAATAAAACAGTATGGAATGCAATGAATGCTTCACTAAAAACTGCAGCGAATAGAAGCTTTACAAATCCTAAAGATATGGCAGAGCAATTAGCTGATGGTGCAGGTGCTTTCTTAGAATACTTAGGTAGTCAAGGTGTAGCTTCTAAAGTTGCAGGTATGGGTGACGATTTAACTAGAGCTTCAGGTTTGTATAGAAGAGAATTAAAAGGTACAGATAAAGAAATAAAGGATACCTTAAAAAGTTTTAAAGATTATAAACAAGCAGTTAAACAAGTAGATAAAAAAGAGAAGGATGCTGATTGGTTAGCTAAAAGATTAGAACGAGCTATTAATATAGAACGCATCAAGTATGCTACTGATGTAGAAATGAAGGAGAAAGTAGATGCCGCTAAGAAAGTTGCTGATGAAAATAAAAGTATACGTACAGAACTTATTAATATGTTTGAAGAAACTACTAAAAAGACTGTATCAAAAACTGATGAAGCTGGTAATAAAGTCTTAGATTACGATGGTGCTCGTAAGGCAGGGTTAGAGTTAATGGAAGAAGTAGCTGACCCCTACCTAGCACAGAAGATAGCACCACGTATTGATGAATTAACTCACCCTATATTAAAACCTGAAAAACTTGATGGCTTAGTGGCTATAACTAAAGAGTTTCAGCAGAAATATCCTGAAGCTTTTAATAATAAGAAAACTATTATTGACAACTTGTTTGATTTAACAGTTGCTAAGGACTTAAAGTTAGGTGAAAGTTTAGCAGGTTCAGCAGGGGATGAACTACTTACTACATTAAATAAATATGGACTCTCCTTTGAGGAGTATATCTTAACAGTTGTAGGTTCAGGCTCTCAGGCAGCTAAAGTTATGAACAAGCTATCTCAAATAAGAAGAGCAAGACCTTTAAGTGAAAAGGAATTGTTGGCACAAAAGGCACTTGAAGCTGCGGATAGTAGTATATATAATTATGCCCTAAGAGTGGAGAATATAAGAAGAGGAGGTCTTGTATCTCAATTAGCTACAGCATCACGTAACTTATTCTCAGGTACAATACGTGCTCCTTTAGAATCATTGGCAAATGTTGCAGACACTGCTATGTATAACATAAGCAGGGAAGGTTATGGTCCTGGTCTTAAAACTTTAGTCAAGTCACGAACCTATAAAGATGCATTCGCTAATTTAAAATATATTTATAATGACCCTAAAGCTACCAAAGAATTAACTGATTTTATTTTAGACAGACCTGAGTTAGCAAAGCAATATGACTTAATGCTTAATAACTTAAACGAAATACAGAAGGTTCAAGGCAGAGGGTCAGGTACTGCTATTGATAAACTTATAAGTAAAGGTGAGGATGTTGTATCTTTCTTAAACACACCTAACAGATGGCAGGAATACTTGATACGTAGAGGTTCTTATCTAGGTGAGTTACAAAGATTAGTAAAGAATGAATATAAAATTGACTTACTAGAAACTTTAAATGCAGGTAAGCTTAAAGATTTATTAAATGATTCAGGAACTGTTGTACCTAAAGGTGCTCGTTCTTTCCAAGAAATATCTGCTGATGCAGTAAAAAGGGCACTAGATGTCACATATGCAAAGCAACCTGACTTTAAACCTTTCAAAAGAGTAAGTGAACTTCTTACTCGTAGTATTTTAGGTACTATAGTAATGCCTTTCCCTCGTTTCATGTTTAACAGCATGGAGTTAATGGGTCAGTATATGGCAGGAAGTTCTATTCCTTTAACAAGAAAACTTATGAGTATAGTTAAGCCATCTTTACGAGGTGCTTTAACTGAGAAGGATAGACAACGTATATCTAGAAACATAGTAGGCATAGCTGCTATAGGTGGATTTTATCAAGGATATAAAATGTTGTCAGAAACAGGAGAGTCTCCAACTGATTATAAACAATTACCTGTAGGCGATGGAACGACACTTGATTTAACACCTCTGTACCCATTAAGACCTTATGCTTATATAGGTAAGGCTATGGAAAAATTGCAGGAAGGTACACTTGGAGATTGGTGGGACCCTAAAGAATTTGCTGAGACTTTCATAGGTACTAATATACGTACAGGTGTAGCTGCAGGTTTGCTTGATGACATGGTAGAAGCTGTTACTGGTGGTCAAGATTTATCTACCTTTGCTAGAAGTGGTAAGGTAGGTGGCAGACTCTTGGGTAACTACCTGCAGACATGGGCAGTTCCTTTTGCCCAATTACTAGAAGCACAGAGAGTGACAGGTCAAAGAGGTACTACATATAAAGACTTAGCACCTGAACCTTCATTAGACCCTTATACTAACTTTATTAACGAGATTAAAAGACCTTTTGATGCACGTGGGTTTACTGACCCTACAGGTAAGATGGAAGCAGAAGCACCTAAACGTGAATTTTTATTTCAAGAAGAAAAGAAAAGGGTTCTACCTTCTCTTCGTGTAGTATATGGATTAAACTTGACAACACAAGATGAGGAGTATGGAGAATATTTAAAAGACTTGGGTTATACAGAATTTAATCTAGGTAGTAATTCAGAATCTCCAAAGGTTAGAAGATTTGAAAATGATATACTTCGTGAGTTTTTACCTGCAATAGTTGATGTTTCTCAGTCAATGGAAAAATACTATGAGAGGGAATACAGGAAACAAAAGGTAGGTTTCAAAGATACAATAAGTAAAGATAAGTATATGCTCAATAGACTAAAGCCTATATTAGATGCACAGTTTAGTTCTATAAAACAAAAGATAAAAGATGGTAAGATAGGAACGGGTGGTCCTTATGTTAAGGCTATGATGGACTATAAGAGATTAACTAAATCAAATAGAAAATGGGCAACGGTAGAGTTCTTGAAGAAGAAGGGAGAACCTGCAGATGTCTCTAGCACAAAAGATTTAACTGAGCTAGTTGCAATAGGCAAAGGCTACAGTAAAGTACTAAAGAAAGCTTTAGGTTCTCGTAGATAAACTACCTATTATCGCCTGACCCATGTAATGTTCCACGTACCTTTCTTCCATGTAACTTTTTTAAGTTCTCTTTCATAATCTCATTTAATGGAACACCTACCTCTTTAGCCATCATAGCACAGTACCAAAGTACGTCACCTATCTCTGATGCTATGGCTATCTTCTTCAACTCAAAGCCTTCCATATCCTCACCATCACGTATAAGTTTCTTTACCTTACCTGCTACTTCCCCTGCTTCACTCGTTAACCCTAGAGCTAGATACTCTAGGGCTTTATATTTAGGGAAGATGGCTGTCTGTCCTGCTTTCATTTCATAAAACTCAGCAGTCATTACTTCTTCTATAACTAATTTATCCTGCATGAATTTTCTCGCTTCCTCTTCTAGCTTCATCTCGCTTGACCCTTTCTAATCGTTGAAAGTAGGATATATTAAAACCCCTATCCCACTCTCTTGCTTGCATAGTATTGGGGTTATATGGATTGATAGTCTTACCTCTCTTAAAATCGCTGAGACCCCTATTAAATTGTATCTTTAGAGGTGCATCATACTTACTTAGATTTGGATTTCTCTTTCTCTTGTTTATTCTCAATTGCATTCTCATTACTCCTTTCAAAGTATTTAGTTAGTACGTTAAGTCTTCCATCAAGATGTTCTAAAGCAGAAAGTTCTTTCTCAATAGTATCTATTACAGTTGCCCTGTCTCTTGCACCAACGGGGTTGGTTAGCATAACCTCTGCATTAGCTATATGAGCATTCATCTGCCCTATCATCTTAGTTTTTATTGCGTTTAATATCATGTCTCTCATGCTTTTACTCCTTTAAATGATTTAATAACATCAGATGAAAATAACTTCTGTAGATTAAGAAGGTACATTCTCGATGCATTATTATCGCCACCTGAGACAGACCTTTTATAATCTAGGTTCTTTATTATTTTCTTTAGGCTATCTGTGTTAAAGACTAACGTGCAGAAAGTATCATCTCCTACACATAAATTATGAAACCAATAGTCAGATTCAGTCGCATCTATTCCACTAGGTTTACCATAAGATTCATATTCAATAGCAATGTTACCTGTACGTTGCCACATATCTCTTTCGCTTTTAACTTCTATCTTTTTATCTTGTAACATATCAGCTACAAGCTGTTCTCTTACTTGTCCATATTCTAAATCAATATCAAACT
>Ga0208644_1004779_pt1 | contig 10129 bp, 14 predicted proteins | sample VirMetDEL_Nov_18_FD_184517 | JGI IMG/M metagenome (GOLD analysis project Ga0208644, IMG submission 184517) | Aqueous microbial communities from the Delaware River and Bay under freshwater to marine salinity gradient to study organic matter... | ecosystem: Environmental > Aquatic > Marine >...
ACAATCAAAACCGCTATATTCTCCGTCGTTGCAAACTATAATGGCCGAATAATTGCAGTTTAATTCAGTGTTAACAAAATTTAATATATTTTCGATTGTATATTCTTTAATTGTTCGATCAATTGATAAAAATTCATCCGAGTAATGTTTATCCTTGTCTTTAAGATAAAATAAATGAGATATCCACCAAGGAAAAACAAAGCCCTCTTGAGCGGTTATGCAATGTTTTGGCCGCTCAAATCCACGTAATTCAAAGTATATTTTACGGCCTTTTTTATCTTTAAATGTGGCCCTTATTCTACAGTTACCCACTCCATTAGACTCGGCCTTGTCCCAACCGGCCCCTTCAAAAAATAAAGTTTTCATTATTTAGTCCTTTGGCCCTCGAAAGGGCCGGTAAAGGTTAAGTTTCATTTTATCTACAATATTGTAGCTCTGATTCGATTGATTTAATCACGTCGGGGGTATCATCATGTTCGCAATCAATAAGTTCTGATTTAAAGGCCAAAATATCTCTCATGTTCTCAAAAACAAGACGTGATATATCCTTAAATTCAACGTCTTCAGGAATAAAGGAAGGATCGTCTTTTTCAGCATAATCACCTTGGATAACAATCCGATCTCCGGCCCATCGACCATTGATCTCTTTAAGTAACTTCTCAAGTTTCAAGTAGTCTTTTTTAGTTACATTGATTCTGCCTTTTCCATTGATATGCATGGTGTACTTTTCACCTTTTTCCAAAGGTGGTGAGATAGGATTGTAAAAATCACCACCACCACGGCCATTAGAGTTTGAGAGTAAAACCATTAGGCCCATCATGCCCTCAGTAAAATAGGCCTTTTCCCATAGTTTGGCCCCACCAGCGGAATAGCTCTCTTTTTTATCGAGATTATAAATTGTGTGATATTGTCCCATAAGTTACTCCTTGGTTATGGGTTAAAGTTTCAAATCTCTTTAAGTTCAAAAAAATAATATTCGTCGTTACATATCGAAAATCTAAAATAAGCCCAATATTCAGCACCTATTTTGAATCGTTTTAGTTTCAAAGAACGGCCATACTTGTTTTTCACATCAACAAATTGAGGAAAAGAGGTGTATTTTTTCCCTCGATGAGTGACCTCAATGCGCTCTGTTCGTTCGATATCAAATTGAGTGAGTTTCACTTTCACTCGGTGAATTTGGTTTGGATTAATCATTTTTGTTACTCCTATAAAGTTTCATTTAGTGGGCCTATTTTTTGAAAGAAAGGCCCAATTCTTTTTGTTTTTATCTTTTAAAAACAGTGACTTCTACGTCGTAACAGTCCGAATATTCGCCAGTGAAACTGCAAGTAGTGAAATAGGTATTTTCAGGGTCAATCGCGTTAAAAACAACGTGGTCGGATTCTTCATCCTTAAATGAATTTTCAAATTCAATTAGGGCGTTTTTTGACGCCTCATCGTCGAATTCGCCGTTGACTAAGTCGCAAAAAACATTTCGGTCAAGGTCAATTGAATAAGTGTTGAATTCAACAATTTTACCGTTTTGATGGGTGAATCTCATAGTGTTACTCCTTAAAGCGCAATAATGGCGCAAAATGTTATCAATAAAATGAATTGTTTTAGGTCGTTTTGCCATGGTGCGAGCATGGGTGACTCCTTATAATGTTGGGCCATTCAAAAGGATGAAAATGAAAAGGGCGATAACTATGGTGGCTTGACTTAGTGCGATGAGGTCGTTTTTATTCATTTTTTTGTCCTTTTTTCTCTATTGACTCATTGTAGCATAACCCTTGACTGATTGCAATAGTGCTTGCAGTTTTTGTTGTGTTTTTTGCTTGCATGATTAGGGGTGTTATTTGGGGTAGTTAACGCGGTGAAAATGGGGGTTTTAGCTGTCACGCCGCTGTCACGCCGTTTTAAACTGTCACGCCGTACTTTTAAAATATGCGTGGTGTGTTGTAAATTGGTACGGTGCGCGTGCCTGACACACCGCTATTACGCGACCGCATATGTCACGCGGTTAAGGCGTGACGTCACGCCTTGAAATAGGGACGGCGTGACAGCTAGGAGAACGATCAGGAAGGGCTTGAGGTGGGTTTCAGGGTGGCTGTCACGCCGTTTTCTCTATATACTGAAAAGTACTAAAATTTTTTTGTAATGCTGTCAGTCGCAAAAGGTAAAGTAAAAATATATAAGCAACAGAGGGAAATTTCGATGACGGCGTGACAGTCCATAGTGCGTCATACTTTTCAATAGATTTTGTTGAGGTGCGGTAGATTTGGTGGTTTTGTTTGAATTTCTTACTCAAAATCTTCAATTTTTTTTTTTTTAAGACCGTGCTCTGCGAGCACGATCCGCAAGCATATAGTGCAAGTACCTTTCGTGGAAGATAGAGTACCTTTTGACAATGTGTGTAGTACCGAAAGGGGGGGTGGGGACCCCCAAGCTGCAGCTAGGTCGGTTAGTGTGGAGCACCACACAACCCACCTCAACTTTTCCAACCTCAATTGCCACACCGCACTACAAATAATGCGTAATTTCATCACAACGCACCCCAAGAACCCCTTTTCAGACCCCCTCACATTTCCCTTCTAAGCCATTTCCCCCCTAAACATGATTAATTTACCCTTCCCCCACCAAAAACCTTCTCAAAACGAATCTGACGAGCTAGAACAACCAAGTTTTGAGGGCGGGGCTACGTAGTAAGGTGCCGACGGAAGTCTTTCTCAACAAACGCAGGGCACACCATGGGATGCATCGTCAAAACAAACGCCATGGAGGTGCCCTTTTTTTATGGCCGTGTAGCACAATGGGAGTGCTGCGCCGTTTTGACCGGTGTGAGTGTTGGTTCGAGTCCAACCGCGGCCTTACCCTTTTCGGAGTACCCATGTTTATTATAAATCCCAAACCTGGGACAAAGGTTTTTCACATTTACCGGATTTGGACGGATAGCAATCATAAGATTTGTTATACGGCGGGATTTTACTCAACTTACGAAGAGGCCAAAATGACATACGATGCTATCTTTGCGGGACAAACGGCGTGCGCCCCTCCTAACGGAATTGAGAAAATAACGGTTTTTGGCGATGTTTCAGAAATAAAACAAGAGATAGTGGAATGAAAGACACGATAATTGACGCAATGATCGCAGGAATCATGATGGTGAGGGATGCTTCCTTTCAAAAATCGAAGGTTAAAGAGCCTATCCTTGAGATTAAGCTTGATGTAGAGACATACAGTATCTTTGCTAGGGAGGCGAAGGAAAGGTCTCTAATCGAGCGTGACGGCCCTCCTCTAACAGATATAAAACTTCTTGGTGTTAAAATCACTTATGAATAAAAAAACCCTCACAAGCAGGAGACGTTTGTGAGGGTCGGTTATGAGTATCTTAACTAAAAAACGCGGCCGAGGCCCGGTCTTTTGGTAGAAGAGATTAGATTATATTAATCAGAAACGACATATTCAAGAAAAAGCACAAACTTCCCGGCAGTTACCGCCTCAACGGCAATCACCCATGAAATCTCCCGTGCAGCGGTTAACTTCAAATAGGCACCTTTAGAATCATCGTCATTCCCTTTCGTATCACAATCCTGAATTCCTGCATCCCATGTATTAGTCCCTTCAGAAATGGCGATAGCCGCATGTAGGTCACCATCGGTAGGGATATTATAGCAATGGTAGCGGCGTCTGTGGCCGATGTCAGGGTAGTGCTAACGTCAAACCAACACTTAGTGATGATGGCATTATCTGGAAGTGTAACACCTGAGCCGATAGTTGATATGGCCCCACCGTCCACTGCAAAATCGTAAGTCGCTCTAGCAATCCTCCTCACATTCAGAGCATCCGAGGTAGCATCGGCGAGCATACTTTCATCGACGGCAGCGGCGGCGATTGTGACGGCCCCAGCATTTGAGATGGTAACGTCCCCTGAAACCGCTACATCGGCAGCTTTGCCATTAGCGTCCCCTACTAGAATTCTAGCAGACGAGAGATTCATAAGGCCTGGTTCCACGAGCATATTTTCGACCCATTTATCGTAAGGGCCTTTAGCACCGTGGGCGGTGGTGACGAGAAACAAAGTAATCAGAAATGAAATCATTTTCATTTTCATTTTTATCCTCCATGGTTGTTTATGTTTTTGGTCTATCTTTTCAAAAAAGAAACCCCTCGTCGAGGGGTGGGGGCGAAATTCCTAGTCGGGTAAATCCCTTACACGAATGGCGTCTTCGGTATGGCTACCATGATTTACCAACTGCATACTTTGATTATCTCACCACCTCCCATCCTTTTCAATATTGCCATTAGGTCAACTATTTCGTATCTTTCGGTAATGATTGACGACACGTATGCCAGAGAATTACCAGATGGAACCATAGAGATTGTGAGCACTGAGACCGGTGAAGTGGTAGAGGAAAGAGTTTCATTCGAGACGGCCTATCTTTCCCGCACGTCCCAAGGGCTTACAAGAAACCTTTCCTACTCGCATCACCTGGGTGACATAGTATGCCAACGCATAGCAGACGGGGTGAAAATCTCGGATATAGCCAAAGCACCCGGCTTTCCCACTGCATCAACGATAGCCCGCTGGACTATGCAACATCCTCTTTTCAAAATGAAATTCAAAATGGCAAGAAGAGCGATTGCCATGAAGTGTGCAGAAAAGATGCTTGATGTGGCCGAAGTCGATCTTGAAAAAGGGACGGTAGGCTACATTCAAAAAGATGAGGCACCTGGGAAGAAAATCCAAATGGATACTCTCAAATGGTTAGCTGAAAAATCTGATAGCGAGTTTTTTACAACAAAGCATGTAACCCACCATGGTGACGAAGAAAAACCAATTAAATTCATTATTGAAACGGGCATAGATAGATCCGCTGGCAAAGTCGTGGACGCCCACTGTGAGGAGGTTTCCGATGTTGACCCTATTGAGCGAGACAAAGAAATTGGATGGGAAGGAGATTCTTTACCTCAAAGACAAAGTGAAACCGACGGAGTTTCCGAATCTGAAAAAGGGAAAGAAGATTGTCATAAATGAAAAACAAAACAGTGTCACTTTCGATATGATGAACTCCTATCAAGATAAAGAAAGTTGTGGCCCTACCTCTTTGATTGGCGCGGCCATACTTTTACTTCAGGGTGTGAACAAAGAGAAACCTTCCAAACATACGGCCATGGCCATCACCAAACTTGAAGAAGCTTTTATGTGGTTGAAGGCGGTTGATCGGTGAAAAATATTATTGAAAAAGCGTATAACACCAAATGGGCGGAGATAGACCAAACTTACACTCGGATGAAAAAAGAGGCCAAATCTCGCGAGGATTACGAATTTAGTATAGCTGATTTAATTGAGTCCCGTGGGTTTATGTCTTTGCAAGAGGCGGATTTTCTTTTTGCTTATTATTTCAGAAAGAACCATCCGAGTTACTTTGAATGAATATCGGTCGAATCAGCACGGGATACACCCCTCGGTATCACCAAGCGATCATACACAAGGGGCTCAAGAGGTTTAGTGTCCTTGTTTGCCATAGAAGGTTTGGCAAAACTGTTTGTGTTTTGAATGAAATGCACGATCGGGCGATTCGCAATCCTTTGAAAAACCCGCAGTATGCTTATATTGCTCCCACCTATCAGCAAGCAAAAAGGGTCGCCTGGGACTACATGAAGGACATTGTGAAGGGTTACCCTCAAGAATTGGTTAAGATTAACGAGGCGGAGCTTAGGATTGAAATTAAGCGGCCGTGGAAGGGTGATTTTGTCAGGTTTGTTTTACTGGGTAGTGAGAACGAAAATGCGATAAGAGGGATGTATATCGACTTTGCGTGTCTTGATGAATTTGGTGATTGTAGTCCTACCCTTTGGGGACAGGTGGTGAGACCGGCACTTTCGGATCGTATGGGCGGCGGAGTGTTCATCGGAACGCCGAAGGGGAAGAATCATTTTTACGATATGGCCCAAATGGCGAAGTACTCTGAAACGTGGTACTACGGTTGTTTCAAAGCGAGTGAGACGGGCATTATACCTCAATCGGAGCTCGATGCCGCTCGTGAGGAAATGTCGGAGGAAGAATACAATCAAGAGTTTGAGTGTTCTTTTGAGAGTGCCATGGTGGGGAGTTACTATGGGAAGTACTTTGAGGATATTGATCGTCAGGGTCGGATAACGAATGTGCCCCATGATCCATTTTTGCCAACGGAAGTTTCTTTCGATTTGGGAATTGGTGATTCTATGGCGGTTTGGTTTGTGCAGAGGAGTATGGACGAAGTTAGGGTGATTGACTATTTCGAGACGAATGGTAGGGGACTTGATTTCGTTTGTAAAGCGATCAATGACAAAAAATACAATATCAAGGAATGTTACCTTCCTCATGATGGGAAGGTGCGTGAACTGGCAACCGGTGAAGCGCGTTATTCCGTAATTGACAAATTGTTAAATTTGAGAAGTCAAATTATGCCGAAGCTTTCGGTGGATGAGGGTATCCACGCAGTGAGACAATTACTTCCTAAATGTTATTTCGATAGTCGAAAATGTCGGTCGGGTATTGAGGCCTTGAGGAATTATCAGAGAAAATACGATGCGAAGGAAAAGGTGTTTACTTTGAAACCTAAGCATGATTGGTCGTCTCACGGGGCAGACTCTTTTCGAACCTTAGCATTAGGTGTACGATCTCAATATAGAAAAACTAAAAACAGGCGTCCCCTTGAAAGTGTGGGGATGGACTGGGACATATATGGGGAGTAAGTCATGGGAGGAGCGGTTCGTGCGGTCACTAGGGCCACAAAAAAGGTAACGAAAAAGGTCGGTGGGGTCGTTGGTGGTCGTGCTGGCAAGATTATAGCCGGTGCGGGTGCGAGTACGCACAAGCGGGCACAAGAGGTAACTCACAAGCCTTTTCGTATTTTGACGAGGGCGGGTACACTTACTATTACGGCGGCGAGTTTAGGGGCGGCCCAAAAGCAGGCGCGGGTACAGGAGGAGAAATTACTTCGAGGTATTCGCACGAAGAGGATTGAAAAGCAGGTTAAGGCCTTTTCAAAAGATCCGGTTGGTAAAACAATGAAAGGTTCTATTCGTCTAGGTGGTGAATTGGCCTTAGGGGTACCTAAAAAGGTTTTAACTCAGACTGGGGAAGGTCGAAAATTCTATGCGGGTGGAAAGCCTTTTCAAAAAACATTAGGTACGAGTCTTTCTTCAATAATTGGTAAAGCGGGGACAATAACCGATGTAGCGACAAGATACACGCGAGACCCCACCGGGAGCATGGATAAATTCAAGCAACAATTAGTTACTCGTGATCAAGAAATTAATCCGCAGCAAGCAGAAAAAGAGCGTGAAGCTTTTATTCAGCGGACTCGTGGTTTAACTCAAGCGCAGTTAGATGAGTTAAAGCGTAAGGGCAATGTTTTAGGTAAAAATCCAAACATAAATTTGAAGGCCCCTAAGCCTGAAGAGTTTAGAATTGATGCTCAACCGGAGCTTGCGAACCTTTCGGAGGTCGCGCGTGTTGAGAAAGCTCTTTCGGGTAGGGCGGATTTTATCAAAAAGAAAAGACAATTACGTGGAAGAAGAGCGACTCTTCTTGGTAGAAAGGCAGCGATTCTATGACGGCAAAAATAGGCGGCGACGATCTAGCGAAGCGCTGGATTAAGGAATATGAGAATTTAAAGGGATCTAGGGCCAATTGGTTGGATCTTTGGCAAGATGTTGCCGACTATTGTGTACCCGAGAAATCGGATATTTATAATTCTTTGGCCCCTGGGGACAGAAGAAGAAAACCGAGCACGGTTTTATTTGATAGTGTTGGTGAGCACTCTAACAAGATGCTTGCATCGGCGATGCATTCCATGCTTACAAATCCTGCGAGATTTTGGTTTGAACTAACAACGGAGGATTTGAAGCTTGACAAGGAAGACGACGTCCGACAATGGCTCCAAGATACTACTCGTGCTATGCACTTTTTTCTTAACCAGTCTAATTTTCATAGTGCTGTACACCAGTATTATATCGACATTAATTCATTTGGAACTGGGCTCTTACGAATACAAGAGGATGAAGAGCATTATTTTAAATTCATATCCCGACCAGTTTACCAACATGTCATTGCAGAAAACAATTCCCACGAAATCGACATGGTGTTTAGGGAATTTTCTTGGACGGCCAGACAGGTAGAAATGGAGTTTGGAAGACAAGCTTTACCTCGTCGTGTGGCGGACTCGGATAAGAATAATCCTCATGAGAAGTTTAGAATACTTCATGCGATAGTTCCGAATCGAAAAGGGAAGAAGGGTGAGCTTAGTAAGAATAAGCCTTTTCTTTCATATTACTTTTCAATGGAAGAGCAAAGGACTTTGCGTGTAGGTGGGTTTGAAGAATTCCCGATGGCGGTGGGTCGCTTTGGAGTTTCTTCAGGCGAAATTTATGGCAGGTCACCTGCAATGCAGGCATTACCTGACATTAAGCTCGTTAACAAGATTTGGGAAACGACGATTCGAGCGGCCCAAAAAACAATTAACCCACCATTGCAGGTGCCCGATGATGGAAGTTTTTTACCTGTTAATAGAAAGCCCGGTGGCATTACTTATTATCGCGCTGGCGGTGATCTTATTCGTCCATTAGAGACAGGTGGTCGTGTTGATCTTGGAATTGATATGATCAATCAGATTAAACTTTCTATTAGAAAGAGTTTCTTTATTGATCAACTTCAGCTTGTCGAAAATGATCGAATGACGGCAACGGAGGTGAATCAGCGTACGGACGAACAGCTAAGATTTTTAGGGCCTGTTCTTTCGAGACAAGAGTTTGAGTTTTTGAGGCCTTTGATCAATCGTGTATTTGGAATACTTTTAAGAAGGGGGAAAATCCCGGCCATTCCGAAAATATTATAGGGAGAAATGTTATTTCCTAGATATGTTTCGCAGGTCGCGCGTGTACAGCGGGCGAGTGATGCGGATAATATTGTTAGAGCGATTACAGCTATTGGCCCTATCATTCAGGCCCAACCTGAGACGTTGGATTTGATTGATGGTGATATGGCACTTAAAAAAGCATTAGAAATGTTTGGTATAGATCAAGAAATAATCAGGGATGAGGATGAGATAGAATCTATTCGTGGTGCTCGTGCCGACCAGGAAGCGCAGGTACAAGAGCAAGAGCAACAACAATTAGAAAGTGAGCAAATGAAGAACCTGATACCACTGGCAAAATAATATGACTAACATTAAGCAAGCTAAAAAGCATCTTGCAACGATTGCAGATTACAAAAAGACTTTCTCTTCGGATCATGGAAAGCGTGTTCTTTGGGATTTAATGAGAAACGCACATTTCATCAATCCTTTAGTTGGCAAAAATGAAATGGGGCAGATTTGCCCTTATGAGACATATATTCACGAAGGCGAGCGCAACATAGTTCTTTATATTTTGGATAAACTGAAGTTTAATGAGCGGGTTTTACTCGACATGATTGATGAACATCATAAGAAGGAGAGAAAATATGACGACACTACTGGGGACGACGTCTGGTGAGGGTGAGCCAGCGGTCGCGGATGGTAATGAGCCACAGGCGTATGATCTTTCGCAAACGCCTGCATGGGCGAAGGAATTAGATTTAGACGACTCGATAAAAGCAGACCCTTCTCTTCGTCCGATTGCCGACATTAACAATCTTGCAAAATCATATGTTAATGCACAAAAGATGATTGGTGCGGATAAGATTGTTGTACCTGGAAAACATGCATCCGAGGAAGACTGGCAAAATGTATTTAGAAAACTTGGTAATCCTGATTCTTTGGATGAGTACGATTTGGGTGTTGATGTAGAGGGTGATGGTTTTGATGCTCAGTTTTTTAATCAGTTTCGTGAGCAAGCTCATAAGTTGGGGGTGTTACCTCATCAAGCGAAAGAGCTCTATCAATGGCATGAGCAATTGATGAATTCTTCGATTGAGCAACAAGAGCAACAAGCTTTGGCCCAACAAGAGGAAGGGATTAGGGAATTACAGCAAGAGTGGGGTGAGGCCTTTGAGGGTAAAATCCGACTTGCTCGTGCGGCGATTGACCAACTTGGCGGTGACCAGTTATCGGAGTATTTGAATGAGACGGGGTTGGGGAATGATCCGGTGATGATTCAGGTCTTTTCCAAGATTGGGGAAATG
>Ga0208644_1004782_pt1 | contig 10123 bp, 17 predicted proteins | sample VirMetDEL_Nov_18_FD_184517 | JGI IMG/M metagenome (GOLD analysis project Ga0208644, IMG submission 184517) | Aqueous microbial communities from the Delaware River and Bay under freshwater to marine salinity gradient to study organic matter... | ecosystem: Environmental > Aquatic > Marine >...
GCACAATAGCAAATGGTATATTCACTCTGTATGGCTTGAAAAAATGATAATGGTTTAAAGAAGTAAGTATAAGAAATATATAGTAAGATAGGAGAGATATGGCAACATTAGAAGAACTAACAGTAGAAGCTACTACTGAAATAGAAAACGCACGCCCACTTTTTAAACAAGTGAATAATGAGCGTATGGAATTTTCAGAAGCAGACTACGACCAAGCAATTACAGACTTGGCTAATTCTAAGTGGAACGACCAACAATTTGGTTATATCCAAGCTAGACAAGAAGCGTATGGCTCAATAGCAGACCAACTTGATATGCAATATTGGGATTCTGTTAATGGAACAACCACTTGGGCAGACCATATAGCACAAGTTAAAGCTGATAATCCTAAACCTGCCTAATGGCAAAACGAAGGTTTCGTAAAGAACTACACGAATGGACTTACGAAGTTACTTACAATGGGAAGGTAAAAAGATATGAAACTTGATTTATTGCGAATCCAATTTGGAGAAGACGCAACAAATGGTATTTTATTTATTGACGGTGTTTTTGAGTGCTACACCTTAGAAGATGAAGTTAGAGATGTAAAAGTACATAGTGAAACTGCAATTCCTGAAGGCACTTATGATATTAAGTTTCGTAAAGAAGGTGGTTTTCACACTAGATATAAAGCTAGATATGGGAATACACATTATGGTATGTTAGAGCTACAAGATGTTCCTAATTTTAAATATATCTTAATTCACTCAGGAAACACAGATGAACATACTGCAGGTTGTATATTGACAGGCTCTACTCAACAAGACCTAGACTTAGGCAAAGACGGTATGATTAGCAGGTCAAGAGACGCTTATAAAAAATGTTACGATAAAATTGCAAAACCTTTACAAGCAGGTAAAGAAGTAACTATAACAATTAAAAGTATCAATGTTGATAAACCTATATCAAATGATTCTCCACCTGATATGATACACCCTAACTTTATCAAAGAAGATATATCTGATATTAAGGGAATGATGAAACAACTTATTGCTAAACTAGAAGGCAGAAACATACTCTAACCAAAGGATATTTTGCATTTAAAATGTCATTTATGCAACCAACCCACCAAACTTTATAAAGTTGGATATAAGTGTGTGAAAAAAAATTGCACATTATATGGTAAGGTATTACTTAGCAACCCACTAAATAAGGAAGAAGAATAGTGAGAAATAAAGAATATTGGAAATTTATTTTATCTAAGGCTTTTAGAACAGGGTTGCAATCTGCAATCTCTCTGTATCTAGCAAACTCATCAGGAATAATTGACGCAAATATGATTGAACTAATTGGAGTTGCGTTTATGAGTTCAGGATTAGCAGTTGTACAAAACGGCTTAGAACAATATAAACCAAAGCAGACATTCGATAATAAATAAAAGGTGTTCAACCTAAAGAAGATACTTTGTATTGCTTCTGTGTGCTTTATAGCAGTTCCAATACCTGCTTTTGCATATCATACAGAGACACAAACACCTTATGATATAACAAATGTATTAAACAGTAATGACGGAAGTATTACAGTAAGTTGGCAAGAATCTGACGGATTAGAAGATAACCAACCTGAATACTACATTGTTTATATTGGTTTAAGTGAAACTGCTGATGATGTTTCAGAACAAACTAAATTTGGTTTTACAGAAGCATTATCTTGGCAAAGCTACACATTTACTGCTCAGTATTTATATGATGAATTAGCAGTAGATAATCAAAAGATTTATGCAAAAGTAAAAGCATTTCACGATACCAATGGAACAACAAGCGACTTTACACCTGTAGAATCTATTATGTATAACTTTGTTTATACACCTACTACAACAACATCTAGTTCAACAACATCAAGTACAACTACAACTTCAACTACTTCAACTGTACCTAATACAACTACAACTTCATCTACAAGTACATCAAGTACAACTTCTAGTACTACAACTTCTAGTACTACTACAACAACTACTACGCTTCCACCACCACCACCACCTACAACTACAACTACTCTCGCACCTGTAATTGTTAAGATTGGTGGAGAAGAAGTTGAATATACACAATCAGAAGTAGATGACGGCACAGTTGATAGAGATATAGAACGACAAGGTAATGAAGATAAATGGGGTTGCTATATCACAAATATTGCTTTAGAGCGTGGAGATTGTCCTGCATATAATGATTCATTAAAACAAGAAGAAGAAAAAGAAGAAGTTATTATAGAAATTAAAGATGAAAAATTCACAGATACCGAAACAGAGCTTCTTGATGATGATGTTGTGGTACTTGAAGTGGAGTCTAATGATGAAATTAAAGATATTGAAGATGAACTTGTTGAAGAAATTATCGAAGAAGAAATTAAAATTGATAATAAAGAACTTGAAGAAGAATTTAAGTTTGAAGAAGAAGAAATTATTATCGAGATACCTGAAGAAATAATAATTATTATTGAAGAAGATGTAGAAGAAGAAGTTATACAAGATGAGTTGGACGAAGAAATATTTACAGATGACACCGAATCAGAAAAAGAAATTCAAAAAGAAGATGAAGTTTTTTTCGAAGAAGTTGAAATAACTGAAGAACAAATACAGGAAGAAGTTAAACAGGTTGAAGAAAAAATTAAAGCTATACAAGAGAATAATGTTAAAGAACTTGAAACAGAACAAGTTGTGGAAATCATTGAAGAAGTTAATGACGCAGGATTGGAAAACCTTGCAGAAGTTAGCGAAGATGTACTTGAAGTTGTAGCAGAAGTAGTAGAACAATCAATAGCCAAAGCTGACGAGCTTACACAAGAACAACAAGAAGTCGTAGCTGAAGTGCTTGGATTTACAGAAACAAAAGATGTTGAAGTATTAGCTAAAGCAGTAAAGACAGATAAAACAGTTGCAAAAGCCGTAGAAGAATATGTAGAGAGAGCAGTACAGAACGCTGATGTAGAAAACTATACATTAGCTGACGCACAAACAGAAATTACTTTTGAATCTTTAGTGGCAGGAGACTTTAGTGTTATTATAGATATTGATTTAGACGCAATAGATTTAGCAAACATATCAAATGATATGACACAAGATACTAAAGAGAAGGCACAAGAAGTGATACTTCCAACAGTAATTGTAAATATTGTATCGTTTGTAAGGAGATTTAATTGATAAAGAAATTGTGGTCTTGGTGTGTAGAAGCAGTAAAAGAAACACTTAACCTTGCTTGGACTTTGTCAGGTTTAGCTATTGCGACTTTGACTTTAACAGGTCAAGCACAAGTTATAACTTTTTATGCAACAGTAATAACATTAATTATATGGTTAATAACGATTGGATTTAGAAAATAATGGTACAACCAACAGAGCCTTATAGTCGGCTTAAAAACTATACAGAGAATATGACAATTACAATTTCAACAGACGACCAAAATAGTAATAGCTTTGATATGCAAGGTAGTAAATTAAGAGCTTTAATTATGCCTAGTGTTTTAACAAGTAATAAGTTTCAATTACAGTTCAGTATTGACAATTCATTTTGGTATAACTTTACAAATATTACAGGAGTAACTCAAGACATACAACATAGTGCTGACGGTTTAGTTTTTTTGAATGATTTTGATTTTTTATCTGACGGATATTTAAGAGTTAGAACTAATTCTTCGGAACTTGCAGATAGAACATTTATAGGAATATTTGGTTGATACTATGTGTATGGTAACTAAAAAAGATGACGGCTCTTTTGTACAGATTTGTAATTGCGAACACGGAAGCGAACATTGTAAGGAGAACTAATGGCAGATAATGGAATGACTCAGAAGGAGATGTTGTTACTTGTCTTAGAAGGACAAGATAGGATAAATTCTCGCATTGATGAACTACACGAGAAGGTTAATACAAAGATTTCTAGGTCTGAATTATTGGCTACTGCTACTTTTATTGTCATACTTATTGGTGGAATTATCCAATATTCTATGTAAATTAGCCATTTAGAGCCGTTTTAAGAGCATATTTGTAGCATTTAGCTATAACTTACCACCCTAAAATAACTGTAAAAAAAACTTATAAATTTCTTGTTTTGTGTTGCATAGTTATTTATTTCTAGTAATCTTTGATTATGAATGAAACAACAAAAATATTTAAAAAAGATTTAGACCTAGATGTCTCTGAGTTTACTTATGTACAACCTTTAGACCTACTACACGATACAGTTAAAGGCGAAGTAATTGGTTATGTTAATTGTTATACCTGTGGTAATTGGTCTAAAGATGTCCACGAACTTAAGAATAATGCTAATAACAACCACCCAACAACAATATTTGTAGGTAATAGTTGTGCAGATTACTTTGAACTTCCTGATAATGCTTCTGCTTTAACATTAGCAAATCACAAAAGAATCCTTGCAGAAAAAGAGAGAGCAGAATGGAAAGAAGCTATTAGAGAATTTGGTATTAATGAGCCTGAGATTGCACAAATGGGAGAGTTTCTATCAACAATAAATGATTACTATATGACAAGATTTCGTAAAATTAAGTACAATTACGGTGCTGAATTTGTTGAAGGTTTAAGAAAACTTACTTTAGAAACTTGGGAAGAAGAAGTTAATAATATCATCAGAGATACAAGACTTGCAAACAGAGTTCAATTAGAAAATGGATTACAAGAAATTACTGCCAAAGTAGAAAAAGTTTATACTGCTGAAACTCAATGGGGTTATCAAAGAAGATTAATCCTAGATGTTAATGCTAATACTTTATTTGTAAATATTACAAAAGCATTAGAAGAAGTTAATGAAGGAGATACTATCACAATAGAATTAGAAGTATCAATGTTTGAAACTGCAAAGTATGGAGAAGAAATAGAAGTTTCAGAAACAAACCCTAACGGTCATAGCTTTACAGGTATGGGTAAAGCAGGTAGAAGAAAACTAATCAATCATATAAAAGCATAATTAAAAGACCCTAGAAGCTATTGCTAGAATCTAAGGTCTTTTTTTTATATATAAATCACAAATTAAAAATTTATGATTTATAATACTTTTGTGAAAGTAAAAGGAACAAGTTGTATGTTCTGTGGCAAACATCTTAGCACATATCGTGGTAGTTTGTTTTGCGACAACAGAAATTGTTTGTATAGATATTCTAAACAAACTGATTTACAACACACACACAATTAAATAAAGGAGATATATGCCTTCATTGATTATTGAAGGTGTGATTGCTTGTCTCTTGACTTTGCCACCAACGGTAAATGATTTGGACAATTATATGAATTGCAGGGAACAATATAAAAAAGTGCAAGTTGTACAACAATGGATTCCTATATTGCAAACACACTTCAAAGAAGAAGATGTATTACAAGCTAGTTTAATGGTTTATTGTGAATCATCAGGCAGACCATTTGCTACAAACACAAATAAAGATATGACTAAGGACATTGGTTTATTTGCATTTAATGATAAGACTTGGACTTGGTTAAAGGATAAATTAAATTTTACAGGTAAAAGAACTAACCCAATCCTAAATATTAAAGTAGCTTCTTGGCTCTTTTATAATGACGGCAGGGGTAAGCATTGGTACAGTAGCGAACATTGTTGGAACTATGATTTTTGATACAGTATTAATAGATAAATTAGAACAGGAGTTGAATGATAAAGAAGTACAACTTTACAGAACAAGACAAAGTAGGGAAGCTCGGAGAGAAGTTAATACTTAACCATTACAACTCTATTACAGATGAGAGTGGGAATAAGTATCACGCAAGAGCTACAAGAATTGAAGAACAATTACAAGGTGCTGACCTTATGGTATTTAATCAGAGCCTTAAAACTAATTACATAGAAGTTAAAACAGATACGCAGATAGAAGAAACAAAGAATATAGCTTTAGAATATTTAATTGAGCAAGAGAATGGCAACTTACAGATTGGTTGTCAGATGAAAACCTTTGCAGACTTTATGATGTATTGGAGTTATCCAACTAACTTTGTCAGGTATTGGAATCCAACAAAGCTACAACCATACATTGTTACTTGGATAAGAGATAGTAAATACAAAACTGTAAAAGTAATTAATGAGAATCAAAAAGGAGATAAATGGTTTGCTCATTGTTTGCTTGTACCTACTTATGAATTTGATAAACTTAAAGAAGTAAATAGTTTTTTAGTAAGCCTAAATGTTTTAGAAGGAGTTTTAAATGAACAAGATTTATAAAGATAATTACCTTGAAGAATTAAAACTAACAAACGGCAAACAAAAAGATACACCTGATTTTAGAGTATTAAGTCTTGGTGCAGGTGTGCAAAGCTCTACTTTACTTTTAAAAATGATTGAAGAAGAAATACAACCTGCTGATGTTTGTATATTTGCTGACACAGGTAATGAGCCAAAAGAAGTATATGAATATTTAGATTACTTAATAAAATTTACAAATAATAAAATTCCAATTTATCAAATAATGAAATCAAACATTGTAGAAGATTCTTTAGCTGAAGCAGAAGTAGGAACTAATAAAGGGTTTTTAACTATGCCTGTTTATGCACAAAATGAAGAAGGTAAAAAATCTATGGGTAGGAGACAATGTACAAATGATTATAAGATACAACCTTTGCATAAAAAAATTCGAGAGCTAATGGGTCTTAAAAATTTGCGTGGTAAAAGTGTTGAAATAGTTATGGGTATAAGTTTCGATGAACAACAAAGGGCAAAGACTCCAAAGAATCAATGGCAGGTACATTGTTATCCTTTTATACCAAGTGAAATAACTAGACAAGATTGTTTAGATTACTATGACTCAAAAAAAATAACTAAACCACCAAGAAGTGCTTGTATCGTATGTCCTTATCACAGTAACGCAGAATGGCTCGATATGAAAAATAATTATCCTGATGATTTTAAATTTGCAGTAGAGTTTGATGAAAAAATTAGAAACAAAGGTAAAGACGGATATAAGAATTATTTACATAGAACGATGATACCTTTAAAAAATATAGACTTTACTGAGAAGCCAAAGGGCTATCAAATGACACTAGAATTAGATGATTGTGAAGGAATGTGTGGATTGTAATGAAGAGGATTGAGTGGCGAGAAGATGAAACCTTTAGCGAGTACAAGATGAGAAAACACGAAGGTATGCAAGGTATGGGTCAAAAGACAGTTAAGAAAAGAGAAGGTTGGTCAGATAATCAAAAGCGTGGGCTTACTAATAAGAACAAAGGTAGAAGAAAACAAAACCTTGCTAGGAAGAAACTTAGAATACCTGATACAAAGTTTAGAAGCCAAATGGGTAATGAAGAATCTTGGCAAGGAGAAGTCAGAGTAGAAGTCAAAGCAGGTAAGCAAGTACAAACCTTATGGACTAAATATCAAAAAGCCAAAGAACAATCTGACGCTAATACAAGGATTGGAGATACAAGACCATTTATGTTTGTGGCTATGCCTGACGGAACTTCTAATGGATTAGTTGTAGTAGAGCTTGATAAGTTAGATGAGATTGTTTTTGCTTTACTTGAAACTTGGGAACAATAAAAAAAACCCACCTACCGAAGCAGGTGGGTTAATTTAATTAACTTAAAAGTTCATTCCAAAATCTTCTATGTGTAAGATTTCACAATACTCATTTTTTTTGTTAGCAAATTCTTTTGCTTCGTGTAAATCCATTCTTTTAGATAATTTTTCATATCCTTTAGATGTCATATACATTACTCTATAATTCATTGAAATCAACTCCCTTCTTTTTTCATTCTTTGTTAATTTCATAATCTAAGATTACTACTTTGTAATAAATATACAAGTATTTCTTGTAAATTTTATAAAGAATAAACCCAATGTTTATAGGCTTTTAGCCATTCCCAAAAAAAAACTTCAAAAAATTCCCTAGAAATACCCTTAATGACGCACTTGTAATCTATAATTTGATTAAGCAAAAGACAGGACGCAAATGGCACTTAAAGAATATCTTGAGAACTATAAACCACCACAAATGAAGCGTGGTTATTTCTATGGTACAGAGAAGCGTGAAGCTGAGTGGGAACAAGTTTTACAAGCTCTCGAAGAAGGTTATAAAGACACAACTGCATTAGTTAATTGGTTGGTTGATGAATGTGGTTGGGACGGCATAACTCCGAAATCTATAACAAATAGAATCAATGAGCAAAAAAAACGAATCCAAAAATCTTAATCAGTTTCTTACTCGCTATGACGATAAGAAACATAATGAAGCCCTAGCTAAAGAGAAGTTCCCTACAGGGTGGCAACCACACGCAGAGTATGACCCAAAGACTAACAAAGGTACATTAGTATCTCGTGGCACAAAAGAACAAGAGCCTGAGTTTGCAACACTACTAAGTGAATGGGGATTCGACCCAAAGGAATATGAGATAGTCGGCAACCTACAAGTTAGAACTTGGGATATGAATATGGGAGACGGTAATGTCCAACAGGCTTGGTATTACAAAGCTGACATTAGGAAAAAAGTTCCTGACTTTGACACAGACTTTGCAAAACTATTAAAAGAAATAAAGAGCTACAAAGTTAAAACTCAACCAATCAAAAAAGGTAATACTGCTTTTATGTACTATGTTGCAGATTGGCAAATGGGTAAGCGAGACGGTAAAGGTAGCGAAGAAATTGTAAGCAAGGTTTTAGAATCACTTGACTCTGCCAACGCAAGATTAAAAGAATTAAAGAAGGCAGGTCATACGATTGATGAAGTTTATGTCTTGGGACTTGGGGATATTGTCGAAAACTGTAATCTATCAGGTTGGTACTCAAGCCAAGTTTGGAATACAGACTTACACCTGCGAGACCAAATAACAGTTTCAAGAAGATTGCTTTGGAAGATTGTAAAGAACTTTGCAGACCAAAACTATAATGTAGTACTATCAGGTGTTACATCTAATCACGGACAAAACAGAAGTGGTAAGCAATCTTTAACAACAGAAGAATTAGATAACCTTGACTTACAGATACTAGAACAGGTTGGAGACTTAGTATATGAATCTAAATATAAAAATATAAAAGTTATTGTTCCTGAATCTCCACATCTCTTACTTGATGTCAAAGGCTACCTTATGGGTTTTACACACGGTCATCTTTCGAGTGGGTCGGGTACACCTGCAAAGAAGATAGAGAATTGGTGGAAGGGTCAGATGTTTGGACTAAATGAAGCAGGAGACAATCCTGTGGGCTTAGCTAAGATGATTGTACACGGACACTATCATCACTTTACTGCCGTGCAACAAGGTGGCAGAACAATAATGGGAGTTCCTGCTATGAGTCCTTCAACTGACTTCCAAACTAGAACAGGTTACTCAACATCAACAGGTGTAGTAACAATGACAGTTACTAAAGAGGGTTGGGATAATTTAAAAATTTTATAATAAAAGATTGCATTAAAATAAATCTGCGATTAATGTAGGTAATGTATTGAAAAAGGAGTTAAGAGCTTTACGGAGTATGTTGTTTAAGGATAGTAAGGTAGGGTCGCATTGATTCTAGTGCGAGACCGAGTTTTATGTCTCAATGCCTTATTAATAAAAACAGAATGCTAGATGACAACCTTATAACTACAAGCATACTCTGTAAAGCTCTTAGCTAGAAGGAGTTGATATGGCAAATGAAATAACACTTACAGGATTTGTTCAAGGACGAGTAGATATTGTCGTTGAGCAAACTTATGCTAAGGAATACAAGGCAGTTGGTTGGATAAACCTACAACCTGTATTCTCTTATCAGAGACCTGCTGAGATACTTAAACAAGTTGCTGATTTAAACAGGGATAAGTTCCCACAGTTTAAGTTTCAACTAAGTATGGAAGCCGTGCCTGTATTTAACAAAGACGGAGATAATATAACTATTTATGATGTTGATATAGAAGGAGAAGAAGAATGAATGAATTAGATTTTATTTGGTTAATGATTTATATGTTAGGTGGCTTTGCCGTAGTTGGTGTAGTGCTTATGATTATTGAAACATTAGCTTTAAAACTATTCCCACATAAATATTGGAATGAAGATTCTATTAGTAAAGAATTAGATTTACTATATTTAGAATTACAAAAGGGAAAAGAAATCAAGGTTGCAGATTACATTAAGGAGAAGATATGACGCAAGAAATTATGGG
>Ga0208644_1004784_pt1 | contig 10119 bp, 15 predicted proteins | sample VirMetDEL_Nov_18_FD_184517 | JGI IMG/M metagenome (GOLD analysis project Ga0208644, IMG submission 184517) | Aqueous microbial communities from the Delaware River and Bay under freshwater to marine salinity gradient to study organic matter... | ecosystem: Environmental > Aquatic > Marine >...
AGAAGGTAATCTCTGGAGATGATAACGGTGGCTGCTTTGCCACAGTAATATAATTCGTGCGCTGCTGTATTGTTCCTAAACGAAACGTTGCAGGATAACCTCCTGCTCCAGAAATACTTTGCTCCGCAAGTGTTGCGTTAATTTTCTTTGGGTCACTCGTACTATCATTGAAGTACAATAAGATGTTGCCGTTAGATAACTTAACGATGTCTGCTTTTACAAAACCTTCTTTAGAGAAGTTCAATACCTCGTCTTGATAAACGATGTAGGTCTTCTTTGCATTCTGGTCGTGTCGCAGTATGGTGTGGTTGCCTTGGTTGTTGTATACAAAGTAGTATACCTGTGCTGATGAGTCGTCACCAATAGAACCTATGGTTGTGTTCTGACCAGCAGGCATTGAGCCGTTCTCTATAGTGGCTGAACGATGCGTATTACCCCACGCGTTCTTTAGTATTAAAGCATCCTCGTTAGAGTCAACAGACACACGTATGTTCTGCGCATCTGTCATTTGCGTAGATGTAATCAAACGCTCGTCATCATCTTGATTTAAAGAGCGAGGAAGTAGTTTATCTATTGAAGCCATCTATTATGCTTTAGGGCTTAGTTTGAAGTTTCTGCGGCTTACACTCATCGCATCAAACTTGTTGAACGACTTGAGTCTTGCGTTAGCCAAACGTCTTTCATTATAATACTCCGCACGTGCACGTTGTTTCTCCACTGCGGGTACACTTGCTTTGCGAATTATTGTTTTGTAGTAGATGTATGCTCTTAACGCTTCTTCTGCGTATACAGGAACACAGGGGTTGTCGCATTTAGCAGCATCCGAAATGTATTCAAGAACTATCTGTGTAGTATCGGAGAGCAATGATATCTCTATTCTATTCTCCTGCCAATTGATTCTGTATTCACCAGCACCTTGTCCTCCACCCATGCCGTATAAGCGGCCCATAGAGTTCTCGTAGATAAAGTTTCTAAATACATAAGAGTCAAACCCAAGTAGGTAGTCTGGTGTAGCATCGGCTGGCTGATCTGGTAACAAGTTCATATTCTTGTTTTCAGCAAACACGTACACCAATCCATCGTTACCAAGTTGCCCGAGTTTAACCATATCAACAAAGTCAGAAGGAAGTTCTACTGTCCCAAGAGATTCGTTTACATCGAGGAGTGTGGTCTTTATGTTGTGTGATATATCAAAACCAAACTCACGTATACCCCGCAGTGCGAGTTGGCGCAACATGTAATCGGATGCGGCTGACCCGTAGTCATCCATATCTATGCTTAGTACGTAATCGTTAATTACTTTGTCTACTGTGATGTATGCCTGGCTCATTATCTACTCTCGTCTTTAGTGGTTTCTGTTGCACCATAATTGTATACATCTGAGTCACGAAGGTTGACACCGATAAGTGTACAGATTTCATTTACGATTTCCGTAAAGTATTGCTCTGGTAATTCAAAGTCTACACTATTTGCTGCTGAATAAATTTCTACACCAGCAACTGAAGAGGTGTACCCAAAATTAGGAGCCGCAGTAGTCTTTGCTCCAGTGTTAGGAACAATACCCTGTGGTATCTTGTAGTATCTCAGATTGATTTTAGAGATGCTTGTGTTAGTATTAGGGAATACCTCTATCTGGTTCCCTATAAGTGCAACAGGAGCGTCGTCTGACGGTGCAGACAGGTCGCTGTTAAGTATTCTATCTATGTGTTCTTCGTTGTATACAATCTGTACGATAGATTGCTTCTGTGAACCAAGTACTTTCTTACCGATAGTGGTTATAGAAATAACACGAGCAAAGTCGCTTGGCTTGTCTACTGCACCCGAAGTCAATGTAAGTTCAGACTTCTTAGCAAAGGTAGATAGGTCTTCCTCTATTTGCTTGGAGCGTGCGAATTGACGCGGGCCATCAACCTGTGCTCTACGCAAGCGATTGCCCATTGTTATCTCCTCAAACAAACGGTTGTATATATTCATCTGGGCAATCCCAGAGAATTGATTGAATACAGACGGAGTTACAAATCCTCTCTGGTCTTTATTCGATATGTCTTTTACTGCTTTGTATACTCTTTCTACGCTGGCCATATCCGTTAGGCTTTGTAGCAAATATACGAATAAAAAAGAGGGCCTTACGGGGCCCTCTTAGTGTGTAACCGATTTCTCATTACTATGCCTATGAAACGAGATACGACAAACTTACGAAAGTTTTTCTAATCGCGAAACGATTTCCTCATAAACACTTGCGCCCTTCTCTGTCATACAGAAACGAACCATAATGTCAGTAGTATCCTGGCCTGCAGGCACTGAGACAATCAGCCTTCCGCTGTCGAACCAATATGCTCCGTCTGGTTTAAGTGCTAAGATTTGGAATTCACCTGCTTGTATAATAGCAGAACGTGTCTTCACGCGTGGGTCGTCAAACATACCAATGAAGCCAGCAGGATTTGCTTTAGCCTCACGTAGTAACTCGCGACGTATATCAATCATCTTTTGTTCGATGCCAATACCTAAGGCAATAGCAACGGATAGAATCTCGTCTGAATCTTTAGTACGAACTAATGCTACAGCATCGTGCGTCAAGAACTCCTGATCAACCTCTTCCTGTGAATCTCTGCTGTTGTCCACCAACTTGAACAGGTTACCACCGTTCTCAATGTTTTGTGGATGTGAATCGAGGAACGCACCAAGGTTCGGTTGGTTGTGTGGAACAGCAAGTAACCCGTCTCTAAAGATTACGTGAGACCTGCGTGCATTAGTGCTTTGTTCGTCACGGTATATACTTGGCTCTGAAGGACAGTAGCGAATGGCTCTAACCATTCCTGTCGATTCATCGTATACCGTTGACTCTGATTTGATTTTACAAACAATACCACCGCCAGTTGGGATTTCGTATACCTTTTGTACGGGGCCTGTGTTTTCTTTTTTGATAACGCTGTAGCCTTTCTTAGGCGCAGCCTTTTTCTTTACTGCGGATGCAGCCTTTGTTGTAGTTGACATTTGAATAGAATTAAATAATTAAAAAAAGGAGAGGAGCATCGCCCCTCTCCTCAAGATGTTTATGCATCCTTGATTAAGATGTGCTGGTTGGCAGCACGAGTAACCAATGCACACTCAGAACGGTAGTTGAACTGTAGGCTATCTTCGTTAGTGTTGTTCACACCTAAGATAGAACCTGTCATCCAGTGCTCCATTTCACGAGAGTATCCGTTAGTGTCTTTGTAGTTCAATTCCAAAGCAGCAGCACGGCTACCAGTCTTAGGATCAACCACAGTAGTCAACGGAATCATTGCACCTAAGTACTTAGAACCAGACAACAATGTTGGGTCGTTCAATAGTTTCCAAGAGTGCTTGTGGAATGTGTATCCACCACGCTTGAATGAATCGAAACCAAGTTCTGATCCACGTCCACCGAATGCACCGATACCAGAAGTAGTATCGCCAAATCCTGCAGCACCGTTCAATGACGCAACCATGTCGTCAATCGCTAATGCTTGAGTAGTGTTCACGTACATTGCGTACTCTGGAGCAGCACCTTGCTTGTCAAGTTCTTCAATCAATACGTCCATTTCACCGAAGTCATTGATTGCTCCACTCTGTACAATACCGCGGTTCTCAATAGCAGCGAAGTAACCTTCACCCGCTGTTGGTGTACCACCGATATTTGTAGTCGTCAATGAGTTAGTGATAGACTGACCTAACAATAACATCATTTCACGCTTGTCTAAGAAACGAGCACGAGTGTCCATTTCTCCTTTTACGTACCAACGGTAGTCACCGTTACCCGCGTTAACCCAACCAATGTTAGTTGCTTGAGAACCTGTAACCTTGAACACCTCTTTGATAATGCTGTAAGCATTCGTGCGCTTGATTACGTTTGATTCCAAGTAACCGCTGTTTTGGTCAGAACCTTGAGCAAACAAGTTACCAATTACTGGCAAGTTGTAAGCACCAGTTGCCGCAGTAGCACCAATGTTACCATTTAGGATTTGTACTGTGTAAGATGCAGTAGCGTTGTGAGCAACCTCACCTGTTGGAGAGATAGCAGTTACCATACCGCGTACATTTCCATTCCATAATACTACGTCGTTCAAACGTAATACAGAAGCATCACCTGTTGCTTTAGTCAATGTCAACGTAGTCGCAGTAGTTGCTGCTGTTGCTGCCAATGATACTGTAGCGTAAGAGTGAAGGCGAGTTTCTTCCCAGTACTGTACCTCATCTGCGGTACCGCTTGCGCGTACTGCGCCTGTAAGGTTTAGAAACCCCGTTAAACCACCAGAGATTTGCTGGTAACCATAGGTCTTAACCAATTGGTCACGGTTGTCTGGTTTGTTGATTTCGTCAATGAAATCTGCCAACGAAGTGTATTTCGTTGGGTCGAGACGGCGGAATACCGCGTCTTTGCTGTCGTTAAACACCGGAGGTGCTGAAGATGTTGCCATGTGTAATAATTTTTATAGCAGTTATTTTAAAAACATTTGCGGACGTCCAAGGGCATCAAGTACTTGTTGCGTCAAAGAGTCCTGTTGACTTGGTTCTGTGTTAGACTGCGGACTATTCGGGTCAATATTTGCTGCACGTTCAACGATGGTGCGCTGGCCATCGCTAAGTCCCTGCTGGTAAATGCTTTGAACTATGTTAGGGAGATTATCCGTAACTGTTCTGTGCATATTCCATAGGTCGTGGTCCCATTGACCTGTATTGTCCACGTATCTATCAAAGAACGCGGTCATGTCGCCATTAGATTTAGCCAATTCATTACGATAGTCTTGTGACACTCCAAAATTAAACGCTTTACCACTTGGTAAATCAAAGGCAATTTCGCCTAATTCTCCAAGAGATGTTTGGTTCGCATTGAGCCAAGACTCGTCGAAAGGATTTGGTTCCTCTTCGGCTTGGGTTGAGGGCTGCGTCAAAGGAGAGGTAAAATCATTACGAAGTGTACCAATACTTTGTCTTGCCTTCTCTGCATCAATCTTCAACTGTAGGTTTGCAAGTCTTACTTCTTCTTCGTTGTACATTGAGTCGTCAGTCTTGTACTTAGAGTTGATTAGTAAATCAATCTCGTCGTTAGCCAACGATGGATATTCACTTGCCATCTGTACACGCATCGCAGTACGATCATCCATTTCGGATGGATCTAATGCCTGGTAGCGGAACCAGTCTTCTGGTGAACGTCCAGTCTTCTCAACGAAGTCAGCAATAACTTTAATCCTTGGGTCAAGGTCTGATGCAGTTATTGATTCAGTGTCTTCTACTTGCTGTGGTGTCTCTGTTTGCGTTTCGCTTAGAGCACTAAAGAAAGTTTCTAACGCTGATAAATCCTCATTAAAAGAACTTTGCTCCTGCGCGGTTTCCTGTACAGGCTCTTGCGATACTTCCGCAGTTTCCTGTGTAGGCTCCTGTGCTGGAGCGGTTTCTTGTTGAACCTCTTGTGGTTGAGTTGCCTCAACGGGTGCGCTCGGTTCGGGCGCTGTAGTTTGCTCTTCAGCCTGTGGCTGTGTTTCTTGTGGAGCGTTATTCCCTGATTCTGGCATCGTATCTGAAATACTAAAACCAGCATCTTGAATTGCTTGCTCCATACTTGATTCTACATTGTTCATTTGAAAAAAATTTAACTGATTGTTGCAAAGTTAAAAAGGAATTACTATGTTTATCGCAGTGAAATTTTAACCGATTTATTATGAAACATTTAATTATGAGCCTATTACTCCTTACTGGAGTAGCAGCAAATGCACAAGAAAGTATCCTCGATTTAGCAGAAGGATACGAGTACGAATTGTCAATTCCATTTCCTGGAGACACCATCGTTCACATCGACTATGTAGACCTACCTACAGAGATGCGACTAAGTGCTCCTCACAGAACTGTAGAGGATTTGAATGGCATCAGTAACATCTACTACTTTAAGCAGTGGAGAATCTCGTACCACGTTTGGTACGGACGGAGAGAAACAACAACCATCTCGCGTTTATAAACGAAGAAGGGGGCTTAACGGCCCCCTTTTTTTATTCCTCATTGTAACTTATATGTTACATTCTACGTCTGTCAATTTCTCTGTCAAACAAATCCTTGGCCGCTGTCATTGGGTTCAATCCTTTTTGACGAGCCGCACTTAAAATCTTTTCTGGTCGCATACCACGTGGGCTGATACCATCCTCATCTAACATACGGGCCGCTTCTGTAACAGCAAAGAACTTTAGAAGTTTACCTGCGTCTTCAATATCTTCTGCACGTTGCTCCAAGAAGTCTTGTCCAGCGTACTCAAAGTTTCCGCTTTTGTTTTCTTGGATTCTGTCCAACATCATTTCAGTAACAACCTCGTCTTCACCTGGCATGTTACCACCCATGCGGTACTTCATTGCACCACCCCCCATGCCATATGTAGGGATGTCATCAATGCCCATGTCTCGACGCTGTTTGGCTTGAATTTGTTCTTTAACATAAGCCTCAACCTCTTCTCTGCTTGCACCGCCAGGTTTGTTGTACCCAGTGACCTCTATTGTTTGATCCATGGTTGGTGTTCCGTAACCTGTTGGAGAAACTCCAGGACGAGTATAGTAGAAGTCTTTCATACCTCGATTTACAAACGCTTTATCTGTATCTCTGATTTCTTTAAGAATCATTTTATCACGCTCTGGATTTCCGTCTCTGTAAGACTTTACAGCCATACCTTTTTCTGCTTTCATCAACATACCCTTAGCCATTTCGCGTTGCTTAGGGTCCTTGAGTAGCGCCTTCAGTAGACCGCCACCTGCGTACATTGCTTTAAGTTTGTCGTTCATCATTTTTCTAATCTTTGTATTACAAATTTAAGTAATAGTGTTTATTGTTATTCAAGCGAATCGTCTATTGGATCTGGAACAGGTACATAAGTTATACGCTCCAATGCATTTAGTTGGTCGTGTATTGCCGCAAAGGCAGAATCATTCAATACCGCAGTTCCTACAATCCAATTGTCGTTTCCATCTTTAGCAAACTTCAAAAGGTTGTCTCCGTTTCTATATCCATCTAAAGCCTCGTATTGGGCTTGTGTTGCTTTTAATACTATCATAGCGATGTGAAGTAATTAGTGTACCACGCCTCTTCTACTGCCTCCATCTCTGCCGTTGTAAGTGATGCACCTAAAGCCACCACGCCAATGTTTGCCGTTGTCTCAAAATAATCCGTTGCACGACCTTTTAGGATTATAAAGTTTTCATTATAGCCAAGCGTTGTACTTGATATACCATATGTCGCTGTGTAGGTATTGGAAGTAGATAAATGAGTAGAGCGTGTATCTATTGCATTTGATGCCGTTCTATTAGCGAAAAATATAGAATCATCTTTTTTGTGAAAGAGTGGAAGCACTCCAAAAGAGGTGGAGTTCACCCAAACCCTATTTCCTCCAGATGCTCCATCAAAATCCAATCTAATAGATAAATAATTCCCCACATCTCCTCCAAATGGTCTGTTATTAGTTTGGCCCGTTGATGATAAGGTAGGGAACCCACCAAACACACCAGCATCATCTTGCGTGTAGTTTGTACCATCCGTTAAAAGATTGTAACCACTATCAAGATATGCCGTACCGCTTTGAGCGAAACCCTCATTTGCTGTAAATGTTGGGCTATTAACTTTAGTTGCTTGGAAACTACTCGGTGCTTTCCAGTTTAATGTCGCATAGTCGCTATCTCCATCCGTAGCGAATACATAGAACAAGTCAAGTTTAGACCATACCCCAGCAGTTTTTAAATCCGTTACAAGAGTATTCTGCAAGGTTTGTTGAGCAGCACTTGGTGCGGTATATCCTAAAGTAGTTGACCTATCTAACACTGCTTGATAGTCAGCATCAAATGCAGGAGCAGAACTCTCGTATGGAATCACTGTTGTTCCATCCCAGATGTATACATTAACTTGAGAGTATGCCGTAGTCAAGGAAGTCGCGTAGGCTTTAGCGTCATCCAAAGAAAGGAATTCAAATTCCGCTTCTCCAGATACCCCTGATCCAGACAACTGCTTGTTGGTTACTATTACTTTGTATGGAAGCATAATGACTTAGTATGCTAAGATTGAAGACCCGTCCCAGATGTACACGTAGGCGCTTGAATAGTCTGTCGTTAACGCTGTAGCAAATGCCTTGGCGTCATCCAACGATAGAAAATTAAAGCCGCTCATACCTGCACCTCCAGTGGTGTCTAAGTCCACGTTTGATACGATTACTTTATATGGTAGCGTTGCACTCATAATATTATAGATTAGTGCTACAAATCTACGGAATACAAGGGATTGTTGTGGAAGTGAATTACTTGCGGTACTTCTTTACCTTCTTCTTGATACTATCGGGTTGAGCGACAAACTGCTTACCCTTTTTATTACCCTCTGCTTTCGCCCTGTTGGTTGCGGCTTTCTCTGCTGGAGACAATGCCTTCCATGCAGCGTCTGGTAGATAGCGTTTCTTCCCTTCCGACTTTGTTCCGTCAGAGGTTCTCCACTTTTGCTTAGTCCATTTCTTTAAGGACTCTTGTGACTTCTTGAGTGCCATTACTTGTAACCCCCACCTGCGGCTTTATACGCTTTAGCCAACATCTGTGCCTTACGTGCCGACCACTGACCTGCATCACCGCCCTTTGTTCCCGCTTTTATCCTATTGAATATGCGCTTACGCATTGAAGGCTTAGTGTAATTACCTGCCTCGTTTACTTTAGAACGATACTTCTTTGCCATTACCACTTTACTTTATTAGCCCAATACGCAGCAGACATCTTTCCTTTCTTGATATTCTTAGCATGACGGGCCTTGAATGACGCGCGTTTTTTCTTCATGCGGTCCGACTCACCTGCCTTTGGTTTACCCGCAGTTGATGCCCCTTGCTCGCCGAAGCGAATTAGTTTTACCTTATCCCCCTCTTTGGCCGCAACGACGTGTGACTTCTTGGAGTGATCTGGAGTGCGCTTAGGTTTGTTGAATCCCTTGAGACCGTGGCGCTTTAAAAAATTTGCATACTTACTCTTTGCCATAGAGCAAATATAAATCTTTTAGACTACTCTAAAGTGACTGTCTTGCTCTCCTGATCAGGCTGCTCTGCCTTCTCGTATTCACCTGTCTCTATGTCCAAGGTAATAGGACCGTACTTAGACTCTAAGCCGCGCTGTAATCCACTGAGGGATTCGTTGTGCTTCATTACCTCTAACTGCGCAACATAGGCTTGGGCGGTAATGTCACCGAGAAATAGTTTGGCTTGGTTTAATTTAGAGAATACTTCCTGCAAAGACTTTAGTTCGTCTTCTGCTATTTTCATCTTGTCGCTCATGATTTAATTGTATTGTTATTTAATACTCAAAGATAGTTATTCTTCTGGACCTATCTGCATCGTAATGCTGGTAGGTGTAATCAAGTTAGATATCTGACTATCTACGGAAGCCTTTAGTTCCGTTACACGATCTGCACCCATCTGCTCTTCAACCCAAGCCGTCACCTGTGCGTTCGTTAAATCGGTTACAGGAATAAATCCTTCTGGCTGAATAGTTTCAACAGATAGCATTTCAGTACCGATAACGGTAGCAGTGTATTCTCCCGTTGGGTCTGTTCCTGTTAGACGCCAGTGTACATTGTATACTACGTCGGTTAAATCATCGTAAGTAGGATACACATCTACAGTGTTGCAATCCCAAGTGTAAGTGTTCATAGTTATTTATTTAGTTGTTAGAACCCAAAATCAAGAGGCACTCTGCCCCATCCGTTTATTGTTTTAATATAGAAATAATCATCGTCATATGCCATATCTCCGATAGCACCAGAGGTATCTGTATTGCTTGAAGGACCGCCCGAAGTACCCATACGCAATTGGCGCATCGCAGTGCCATCAATGTGCACCTTAGATTTTTGCGCTGTTGTGCCTACACCTAAATCTCCATCAGCGTTAATACTCGCTTTGTTTGACCCGTCAATATTGAAACTAATCTTAGTGCTCGCGTGTACATTAGTAGGATCAGCATTAAGAATAAGGTTACCCTCTTTCTTTAAGTGATCTGGATTGGTTGTATCAATGTACCATTCCTTGTCTGCACTGTTAGGGTCTACCTTGAATGCAATACCACTTGTTGCTTTTACGTGCAGTTTAGAATCTGGTGCAGTTGTCCC